>Ga0308157_10000174_pt1 | contig 267083 bp, 221 predicted proteins | sample PhyBR1_FD_201035 | JGI IMG/M metagenome (GOLD analysis project Ga0308157, IMG submission 201035) | Phyllosphere microbial communities from UC Gill Tract Community Farm, Albany, California, United States - DLSLB.R1 | ecosystem: Host-associated > Plants > Phyllosphere > Unclassified | place... | reverse complement strand
ACCGCGCCGACGCGCTCTCCAGCAGCAGCGCGAGGACCGTGGCCGCCACGATCATCACCGTCACCTGCACGATGCCGAACAGGATCATCCGCCCGATCGACTCCAGGAAATTCGCGTTCGTCAGCGCCGCGATGTAATTATCCAGCCCCGCGAAGACACTGTCCACACCCGCCTCACCGAGCAGACCCTCACGCTGCACACGCGTGAAGCTGTAACCGATCGCCATGATGATCGGAACGATCATCGTCCCGATGAACAGCACCAGGAAGGGTGCCAACAGGATCCAGGGTGCACTCCTGCCCCTCATCACGCCTCCTCCGCATTCAGACCGATAGTGCGCATGATCTCCACGATCTCCTTCTGCGCACTGGCGAACATGTCCGCGAGCGGGACGTCGCCGGTGACGGCGGCGGTCATGCCGTCGCCGATGATCGCCTGGGCGCGCTGCATCAGCGGGGCCCAGGTCCACTCGAGGTTCTGGCCCTCGGCCATCGGCACGATGACCTCCTCGTTGTAGTTCTGTCCGGAGAAGAACTCGCTGGGCTGCTGCCGCCTCTCGCCGATGTAGTCCTTCGCGGGCGACCATCCGATGCCCGAGAACTCGATCATCGCGTCGATGCCGGCGGGATCGGTGCACATCCAGGTGAGGAACTCGAGCGACTCTGCCGGGTGCTTCGAGTTGGCCAGGATCGCAGCGGAGGAGCCGCCGTGGCCGCCCGAGGCGTAGCCGTCGGGCCAGGTGGGCATGGGCGCGACAGCCCACTTCCCGGAGCCGCCCGGCACGGTCTCGTTCAACGCGTCGGACCACGAGCCGCTGATCGAGGCCAGCACGTTCCCGTCGGCCGCCGCGGCGTACCAGGGGGTGGTGTAGGAGCCGTAGCCGGTGCCGACCAGGCCGTCGGCGAAGATGCCGTCCCAGAAGTCGGCCACGCGCATCGAGGCATCGCCGGTCATGTCGACGATCCAGCCGTCGCCCTCCGGGCGGAACCACACCGCGCCGGACTGCATGGCCCAGCCGATGGGGTGCGAGCCGTCGGAGGGGTCCAGGCTGATGATCTTCTTCCCGGCCTCGGAGACGATGCCCGCGGTCTCGCGGAACTCGTCCCAGGTGGAGGGGAAGCTCAGGCCCAGCTCGCCCTCGAGCACCTCGCGGTTGTAGAAGCCGGCCATGGGGCCGGTGTCCTGGGGGACGCCCCAGATGTCCTCGCCGACCTTCGCCTGGCTGATCGCGCCGGGGTCGAAGGCGGACTCGTCCTCGTCGAAGCCGTAGCGGTTGAGGTTCACGAGCGCGCCGGCGAGCGCGAACTCGGGGATCTGGCGCAGCTCGACCTGGGCGATGTCGGGGCCGCCGCCCGCGGCGACGGCGGAGAGGATCTTCGCGTAGCCGCCGGAGTTGCCGCCGGGGATCCAGGTGGCGTCGACCTGGATGCGGTCCTGCGACGAGTTGAACACGTCGGCGACCTTCTGCAGGTCCTTCAGCCAGGCCCAGTAGGTCAGATGGACCTTGCCGTCAGCTGCGGGGATGGTGGGTTCGGCGTTGACCTCGCCGGGATTGGGGGGCGCGCAGGCGGCGAGCCCGGCCGCGAGCGCCGCGCCACCTCCGGCCAGCGCCGATCGTCGTGACAAGCGGGGGTTCATCGCAGGTCATCACTCCTCGTCCTTGAGTGCACCGCGTTCGCGGGCGTGACGTGCTCGGAGGCACATCCATATCGTGAACGTTCACGGCTCGTTTGTCCACCTCGCGCCGCGAGCGGCGCGCGACCGCCGGGCGGGTGACCACGCGCACGCCGAGGATGACGCATCTTCTACCGTTGGTCAATATTCGTGCGATCAGCAGGAACACCACGCCTCGCCGCGAGGACCTCGGACGCCGCGATGCGACCCCCACCTCCGCCGACGTGTCCCACCTCACTCGCGGGCATGAGTGCCGGGACGCCGGGCGGCCCCCTATGTGACCCGGTGGTAGCCTCGCCCCTCGGCGCCACGGCGGCGCCGCTCCCCGCCCGCGCGCCACCTCCTCCGTCGACGCCGCGGCACGCCTCACCCTCCCTAGGAACTCCCGTCATGGTCGACCTCAGACTCGACGCGCAGTGGATCGACTACGCGATCATCGCGCTGTACTTCGTCTTCGTCCTCGGTGTGGGCTGGTACGCCAAGCGCGGCGTCTCCACCTCCATCGAGTTCTTCCTCTCCGGCCGCTCGCTGCCCGCCTGGGTCACCGGCCTCGCCTTCATCTCCGCGAACCTCGGCGCGGTCGAGATCATGGGCATGTCCGCCACCGGCGCCCAGTACGGCATGCCGACCATGCACTACTTCTGGGTCGGTGCGATCCCCGCCATGCTGTTCCTCGGCGTGGTGATGATGCCCTTCTACTACGGCTCGAAGGTGCGCAGCGTCCCCGAGTTCATGCGCATGCGCTTCGGCACCGGCGCCCACCTGGTCAACGCGATCTCCTTCGCCGTCGCGCAGCTGCTGATCGCGGGCGTGAACCTCTCGCTGCTCGCCACGATCGTGAACCGCCTGCTGGGCTGGCCGATGTGGGTGGGCCTCGTGCTCGCCGCCGCGTTCGTGCTCTTCTACATCACCGTCGGCGGGCTCTCCGCCGCCATCTACAACGAGGTGCTGCAGTTCTTCGTCATCGTGGCGGCGCTGCTGCCGCTGACCCTGATCGGCCTGCACCGCGTGGGCGGCTGGTCCGGGATGAAGGAACGCATCGCCGGCGACGGGATGCTCGGCCAGGAGCAGCTGCACACCTGGCCCGGCCAGGCCCTCTCCGGCTTCGACAGCCCCGTCCTGTCCGTGGTCGGCATCGTGTTCGGCCTCGGCTTCGTGCTCTCCTTCGGCTACTGGACCACGAACTTCGTCGAGGTCCAGCGCGCGATGGCCAGCAAGTCCATCACGGCCGCACGGATGACCCCGATCATCGGCGCCTTCCCGAAGATGTTCATCCCCTTCATCGTGATCATCCCCGGCATGATCGCCGCGGTGCTGGTCGGGGAGCTGACCGAGTTCAAGCAGCTCGAGAGCTCGGGCGACGCCGCAGGTGCCGCGGCGACCGGCGTGAACTACAACGACGCGCTGCTGCTGCTCATGCGGGACGTGCTCCCCAACGGCCTGCTGGGCGTCGCGATCGCGGGTCTGCTCGCCGCGTTCATGGCCGGCATGGCCGCGAACATCTCCGCCTTCAACACGGTGGTCTCCTACGACCTGTACCAGCAGTACGTGAAGAAGGACGCCCCTGACGCCCACTACACGACGGTGGGCCGGGTCGCGACCGCGGCCGCCTGCGTCATCGCGATCTTCACCGCGCTCATCGCCGGGCAGTTCTCCAACCTCATGGACTACCTGCAGACCCTGTTCGGGTTCTTCAACGCTCCGCTGTTCGCGACCTTCATCCTGGGCATGTTCTGGAAGCGGATGACCCCGACCGCCGGCTGGACCGGCCTGGTCGCCGGCACGCTCTCGGCCGTGATCCTGTGGAGCTCCTCGACGTTCTTCGGGGTGTTCACGCTGCCCGGCCAGGGCCTCGCCTTCATGAGCGCGGCGACCGCCTTCGTGGTCGACATCGTGGTCTCGGTCGCGGTCACCCAGGTCACCGCCCCGAAACCGGTCCACCAGCTCAAGGGCCTGGTCTACTCGGAGACCCCGCGGGCCGACCTCGTCGACCCCGACGAGGAGGCCCTGCCCTTCTGGCGCCGCCCGGTGCCGATGGCCGGCATCGCCCTGGTCCTGGTCATCGTCCTGAACACGATCTTCGCCTGAGCGCACGGAGGAGAGAGATATGAACACCCCCACCGATCCCGCCGGGGCGCAGGGAGTCCCCGCGGAGGCGACCGTGCAGACCGCCGGCGCCTTCGACATCCGCAACTTCATCGGCACGCTGCTGGGCCTGTTCGGCCTGGTGCTCCTGGCGATGGGCCTGTTCGCCTTCGGGCCCGAGGAGTCCGCGAAGACCGACGGGCTGAACGCGAACCTCTGGGCCGGTCTCGCGATGGTCCTGGTCGCGGTCGCATTCCTCGTCTGGACGCGGCTCGACCCGATCCGCATGGTCGTGCGCGACAACGAGGACGGCGCCGAGGAGCCCCGCGACATCTCGGCCCTGGACTGATCACGGCCCGATCCGGGTCGGTCCGCCCGCCGCCTGTCCATCGAAGGGACGTGAGCGGCACGAGGCCTGCATATAGCAGGCGCCGTGCCGCTCACGTCCCTTTCGTGGACAGAGTGGGAGCGGACGAGGCGGGACGGGCCCGCGTAGCATCGACGCCGAGCCCGGATCCGACGAAGGAGCACGCGTGAACGACCAGTCCCCCGCCGACGCCCGCAGCACCTCCCCCGACCGCGACGCCGAGCGGACGGGCGCCGACGCTCCCGCCCCCGAGGACCGCTTGGTCACGACCTTGCACTCCCTGGACCTGCCGGACGGCGCGCTGGACTACACCGCGACCGCCGGCACCGTGGTGCTGCGCGAGGAGCCCGAGGGGGAGGAGTACGGCCGCGGCAAGGCCTACGCGGAGCTGTTCTCCGTCTCCTACGTGGCCACCTCCCGCTCGGAGGAGCCGCGCCCGGTGGTCTTCGCCTTCAACGGCGGTCCCGGCGCCTCGACGGTGTGGCTGCACCTGGGCCTGCTGGGCCCGCGTCGCGTCGACTCGGGAGATGCCGGGTCGCCCGCCGCTCCCCCGCACCGGCTCCTGGACAACCACGAGACGATCCTGCGTGAGGCCGATCTGGTGGTCGTCGACGCGATGACCACAGGATTCTCCCGCCCCGCCCCGGGCCAGAAGCCGGACCGACATCACGGCCTCGCCGCGGATCGCGACCTCATCGCCGCGTTCGTCATCGACTGGCTGACCCGTCACGACCGCTGGACCTCCCCGATCCATCTCGCCGGCGAGTCCTACGGCACCACCCGTGCCTCCGCGGTCGCGGCGCGGCTGATGGACCGCTACTACGTCGCGGTCGCCGGGATCGTGCTGATCTCCCCCGTGCTGGACTTCGGCACGATCGTGTTCTCCCCGGGCAACGACCGGCCCTACCTCCACTACCTGCCCACCTATGCCGCGATCGCCCATGCGCACGGCAAGCACGAGGACCGTCTGCTGCAGGACGTGGTGGACGAGGCCGAGGCCTTCGCCGAGCAGGAGTACCCGGCGCTGCTCGCGGCGGGCCTGCGGCTGGATCCCGCCCAGAAGCAGGAGGCCGCCGCACGGATCGGAGCCCTGATCGGGGTGGACCCGGAGTGGGTCGAGCGCGCGGACCTCCGCGTGGAGCACATGGCCTTCCTCGCTGAGCTGCTTCGGGACCAGGGCCTGGTCACCGGGCGGATCGACGGACGCTTCACCGCTCCGGCCGGGGACGGGAACGCCGCGCGGATGGAGACCGATCCGTCGATCGACCAGCTCGCCCCCTCCTACACCGCGGCGATCAATCGCTATCTGCGCGGGGAGCTCGAGTTCTCGGCCGACGTGGTCTACGAGATCATGTCCGGCCGCGTGCACCCGTGGAGCTACAAGGACTTCGAGAACCGGTCGGTGGAGGTCGCCTCGGACCTGGCGCGCGTGCTGCGGAAGTCCCCGCACACCCGCGTGCTGGTCTCCCACGGGTACCACGACGCCGCCACGCCCTTCCACGCGAGCGAGCACGTGCTGGCCCAGCTCGCCATCCCGCGCGAGGACTACTCCGAGCGGATCCGGGTGGAGTACTACGAGGCCGGGCACATGATGTACTGCCACGAGCCGAGCCGCCTCGAGCTCTCCGGCCACCTGCGGGAGTTCGTCGCCGGCACGAGCTGAGGCCCGAGGGGCCTGCGCGAGGGACCGACGGAGCGACGGGCCGACGGGCCGACGGGCCGACGGGCCGACGGGTCAGTCGACCGGTTCGGCGGTCGGGTTCTCCTCGTCGGTCGTCGTCCCCGTCCGGTCGGCGCCGGTGCCGACGCCGCGCGCGGAGGTGTCGCCGGAGCCGGCGGCGCTGCCCGACCCGGGGTCGCTGCCGGACCCGGAGGCGCTGCCGGAGGAGCTCCCGCTGCCCGAGCCCGAGGAGCCGCCGGAGCCGCTGCTCGTTCCGGAGCCGGAACCCGACCCGGAGCCGGTGGAGCCGCCGTCCTGGCCTCCGGTGGAGCCGCCGTCGCCGCCGGGGGAGCTGCCGTCGCCGCTGGTCCCCTCGCCCTGCTCGGTGGTGTCGCCGGTGGAGGTGCCCTCGCCGGTGGAGCCGTCCGTGCCACTCTCGTCCGTGGTGCCGTCGGTGCCGGTGCCGTCCTGCTGCGGGTCGGTGGTGCCGGTCTCCTGGTCGGTCCCGCCCTGCCCGCTGCCGTCCTGCTCCGTGCCGTCCTCGGTGGTCCCGCCCGTGTCGCCGCGCGGGGTGACGGACTCGGTGCCGGTGACGGAGCGCTGGATCTCCCCGGTGCCCGGGGAGAGCTCGGTGCCGGTCAGACGCTGGATGCCGAACACCGCAGCCATGCCGATCAGGGCGATCACGAGGCTCATCGCCGCGATCTTCGCGATCCGGCGTCCGCGCGACGGGACGGCGCTCGCGTCGTCGACACCGGCCTCCACGGCCCGTGCCTCCGCGGCCGCGTCGTCGAGGGCGCCCTCCCCGCCGTCCGAGGTCGCTCCGTCCCCGCCCGGACGGGTCCGCGAGGTGTGCACGGCACCGGCCGCGCCCCTGCCCTGTGCACGCTGCCCGGCCTTGGTGGTGACCTGCTTGAGCTTCCTCGCGGTGCCGTTGACGGAGTCGGTGTAGAAGGCGACCACGGCCGCGGAGAGCACCGAGGTGATCGCGGCGCCGGCGACGGTGCCGCTGATGCCCAGCTGCCCGCCGATCACGGAGGTCGTCGCCGCGGCGGCACCGCCGGCGAGCAGACCGGGCACGGAGAGGCTCCTGACCTGGGAGTCGGAGGAGCCGGCGCTGCCGGGATCCTCGGTCGCGGAAGGCTGCTCGGGCGGGTGCGGAGGGCGCGGCGGCGCGGAGAAGGCGGAGGAGGAGTTCATGTCTCCACGCTCCGGCACGCCCCTCGGACCCGCCCCGGTGGAGCCTAGGAAGTCCCTGGAAATGCTCGGGAAAGCGCGTGCGACCAGGCTGTCCACCGAGCGATGAGGTGCCTCACGTCGACCGCACGTGCGGTCGGGCCTCTCGCCGTGGCCGGTGCCGGCCCCGCGGAGCTGCGGCCTCCGGCTCCCGGCTCCCGGTGCCCCGGCGCCCCGGCGCCCCGGCGCCCCGGCGCCCCGGCGACGCCGTCTCACCGCGTCGGCGCGAGCGTCCCGAGCGTCTCGTTGAGCGCCTCGGTCGAGGAGGGGTGGGTCCAGATCCCGTCGCGCAGCTGCGCCGCCGTGGTGCCGGTGCGCATCGCGAGCGCGACCAGGTTGATGACCTCCTGGGCGTCGACGTGGAACAGTCGCGCACCGAGGATCTCGTCGGTCCCCGCGTCGACCACGATCTTCACCAGTCCTCGCGCGTCGCCGAGGGTCTTCGGGCGCGGCATGGCCTTGATCGTGGCGACCTGCTGCGTCGCGACCAGCACGTCCCGGCCCTGCTCCCGCGCCTCTGTCTCGGTGAGGCCGACGGCGGCGAGCGGCGGCGTGAGGAAGGTCGTCATCGGCACCGCGACCCGGTCCGCGGTGGAGCAGGAGCCGTCTCCCATGAGCTGGGAGCGGACGATGCGGTGGTCGTCGAGCGAGAGGTAGGTCTGCTGGGCCCCGCCGTGCACGTCGCCGAGCGCGTAGACGCCATGGGCGCTGGTGCGCAGGTGCTCGTCGACCACGATCGCGCCGCGCCCGTCCACGTCGATCCCCGCGGCCTCCAGACCGAGGTCGGCGGTCGCGGGTCGTCGGCCGGTGGCGAGCAGCACCGCCTCGACCTCGATCCGGCGCTCCTGCCCGGCGACCTCGAGGACCGCGACGGCGGCGTCGGGGCCGTCCTCCACGGCGGCGAGCGAGGCCTCGTGCAGCACGGTGATCCCGTCGCCCTCGAGCACCTGCTGCACCTCGGCCGCGACGTCCTCGTCCTCCTCCGGCAGAAGGCGCGGCCGACGGTTCACCAAGGTCACCTCCGCGCCGAAGCCCGCGAACATCGAGGCGAACTCGAGCCCGATCGGCCCGGCGCCCACCACGGCGAGGCGCTGCGGGAAGGGATCCGCGTGCTGGAGCGAGGTGGAGTCGTGCACCCGCCCGGAGGCGATCGCGGCCTCCACGCCGGGCAGGTCCGGACGCACCGGCACCGCGCCCGTGTTCACCACCACGGTCGGGGCGGTGACCGTGAGGCGGTCCGCGCCCGCGCTCACCTCGACCGTGCGCTCGCCCACGAAGCGGGCGCGGCCGTCGATCAGGGTCACCGCGTCGAGGTCGGCGAGCATGCGGTGGTTGACGTCGCGGAGCGTGCCGATGACGGTGTCGCGGCGCTGGACGGCGCGCGCCCAGTACGTGGCGGGGTCCTGGTCCTCGCGCCGCTCCTGGGCGTCGTGGACCAGGGTCTTGGTGGGCACGCAGCCGATGTTGATGCAGGTGCCGCCGTGCATCGTGTCGAACTGCTCGATCATCGCGACGGACCGTCCGGCGCCGGCGAGGGCGGCGGCGAGGGTCTTGCCGCCCTTGCCCCAGCCGATCACGAGCACGTCCGCGGACAGCGTCTTCTCGGAGCGGGTCATGGGCTCACCGTAGACCGCGCGGCGGCCCCTGGTCAGCAGCAGCGACCCTCCGGGCTGCGATCCTGGGCCGCGTACTTCTCCCGCCAGAACTCCCGCTCGCTCAGCGGGGGCTGCGCGCCGCCGGCGACGCGATGGTGGGCGAGGTAATTGTCGTAGGCGTCGGAGCCGAGGATGCCGCGCGCGACGCGCCTCACCTCCCGCAGCAGCGCGCGCACGGGCGAGCCCTCGTTCGTCGACCGGGGAGCGCCCGTCGGGGCCGGGGCGGCCGACGAGGCCGGCACGGCGTGCGAGCCCGATCCGGCCATCAGTGATGGCCCCCGCCGGCGAGGTCCTTGTCCGGGTGCCGCTCGAGGTGCTCGCGCCACCGCCCCTGCAGCTCCTTCTCCGCGGGGGTGGCGAGCATCCCCGCGGGCGCGAAGTACTCGGACTCGACGAACGGGTCCTCGGTGTCCAGGAGGTTCTGCCCGCGCAGCGCCTGCACGGTGCGCCACAGCGCCACCACCATCACGATCAGCGCGCACACCACGAACAGGATCGACAGGGAGCCCTGCACGGCGGTGTTGAACACGACGGTGCGCATGTCCTCGGCGGTGGTGGCGAGGCCCAGCTGGGTCTCCCCCGCCGCGAGCGCCTCGCGGTAGGCGAGGTGATTGGCCCAGTAGCCGACCTTGGGATCCGGGGAGAAGATCTTCTGGAAGGAGCCGTACACGGTGATCACGGCGGTGAAGACCATCGGCACGGCGATCGCCAGGAGCGTCCAGCGCCGACCCTTGCGGGCGAAGACGACCAGGCAGATGGACAGCGCGACCGCGGCGAGCAGCTGGTTGGCGATCCCGAACAGGGGGAACAAGGTGTTGATGCCGCCGAGCGGGTCGAGCACGCCCATCAGCAGGATCGATCCCCAGCCGATGACCATCAGGCCGGTGGTGAGCCAGGCGCCGAGCCGCCAGGACGGGTCGCGGAAGCGCTTGTGCGCGCCGCCGAGGAGGTCGGCCAGCATGAAGCGGGCCACACGGGTGCCGGCGTCGACGCTGGTGAGGATGAACAGCGCCTCGAACATGATCGCGAAGTGGTACCAGAACGCCATCATCCCGGCGCCGCCGACGACCTCGTGCATGATCCCGGCCAGTCCCACCGCGAGGGTGGGGGCGCCGCCCGTGCGGGAGACGATCGACTCCTCGCCGACGTCGGAAGCGGTCTGCGCTAGGGTCGCCGGGTCCACGTGCACGCCGGTGAGGCCGAGGGAGTTCACGAACTGGGCGGCGCCCTCGACGGTGCCGCCGGTCGCGGCGGCCGAGGAGTTCATCGCGTAGTAGATGCCCTGGTCGATGGACACGGCCGCGACCAGCGCCATGATCGCCACGAAGGACTCCATGAGCATGCCGCCGTACCCGATCATGCGGGTCTGGGACTCCTTCTCCACCAGCTTCGGGGAGGTGCCGGAGGCGATCATCGCGTGGAAGCCGGAGAGGGCGCCGCACGCGATCGTCACGAAGAGGAAGGGGAACAGGGCGCCGGTGAACACGGGCCCGTCGGTGCGGGAGGCGAACTCGCTGACCGCCGGGGCCTCGATCACGGGTCGGACCAGCACGATCGCGAGCGCGAGCATCACGATGGTGCCGATCTTCATGAAGGTCGAGAGGTAGTCGCGCGGGGCGAGCAGCACCCACACCGGCAGCACCGCGGCGAGGAAGCCGTAGACGATGATCGCGATCGCGAGGACGGGCCGGTCGATGTGGAAGAGCTCGGCGCCCCATCCGCTCTCGGCCACCCAGCGGCCCGAGACGATCGCGAGCAGCAGCAGCGCGCAGCCGAGGACGGAGACCTCGAAGACCTTGCCGGGGCGGAGGTAGCGCAGGTAGAAGCCCATGAAGATCGCGATCGGGATGGTCAGGCCCACGCTCCACACGCCCCAGGCGCTCTCGCCGAGCGCGTTGACGACCACCATCGCGAGGATCGCGACGATGATCAGCATGATGGAGAGGGTCGCGACGAACGCGGCGATGCCGCCGACGAGGCCGAGCTCGTCGCGGGCCATCTTGCCCAGCGAGCGGCCGCCGCGGCGCATGGAGATCACCAGCACCAGGAAGTCCTGGACGGCGCCGGCGAGGATCACGCCGACCACGATCCAGATCGTGCCGGGCAGGTAGCCCATCTGGGCGGCGATGACGGGACCGACGAGGGGCCCGGCGCCGGCGATCGCGGCGAAGTGGTGGCCGAACAGGATGCGCCGGTCGGTGGGGACGAAGTCCTTGCCGTCGTGGGCGTACTCGGCAGGAGTGGCGCGGCGGTCGTCCGGCCGCACCAGCTTGTCCTCGATGAACTTCCCGTAGAAGCGGTAGGCGATCAGGTAGGAGCACACGGCGGCGAACACGAACCAGATCGCGTTGACGCTCTCGCCGCGGTAGACCGCGAGCATGAACCAGCCCGCGCCGCCGAGCAGCGCGATCACGGCCCACAGCGCGATCTTCGCCGGGGTCCAGCGGCGGTGCGCACGCTGGAGGGCGGGGTCGACGTGGGCGGGCGGCGGGACGTCGGTCGCGGCGCCGCGGGAGCCGGGACCTGAGGAGTCCGGGGTGTCGGGGACGGGCGTGCTGGGCACGGGGAGCCTCCTGGATCGACGGTGACCTGGGGAAGGGTCGAGGAGCGGGGACGGCGGGCGCGGCGGGGACGCTCCCGGCGCGCGGCGCGGACCGATGCTACCCCTCGGACACCCGCGCGCCGGACGGACGGGTGCAGACTGGGAGGGCACCCGTCGACACAGGAGGAGACCGTGGCCCCGACGACCGCACACCCTGCCCTCACCCCCGCCCGGATCGCCGAGCTGCTGGAGCGCACCCCGCGCAGCTCCTTCGTCGACGGCCGCTTCCTCGGCGGCGCCGCCGAGCTCGAGGTGCTCGATCCCGCGAGCGGGGCCGTCCTCGCCCAGGTGGTCGATGCCGACGCCGCCGCCGTCGGCACGAAGGCCCTGGACGCCGCCTGCGCCGCGCAGGAGGCGTGGGCGGCGACCGCTCCGCGCGAGCGCTCGGAGATCCTGCGCCGCGCCTTCGAGCTGTGCCACGAGCGGGCCGACGACCTCGCCGCGCTGATGACCCTCGAGATGGGCAAGCCGCTCGCGGAGGCGTACGGGGAGGTGACCTACGGGGCGGAGTTCCTGCGCTGGTTCAGCGAGGAGGCGGTGCGCCTGCCGGGCCGGTTCCGCCACGCCCCCGCCGCCGCCGAGGGCGTGCTCACGACGGCGCGGCCCGTCGGCCCCACCCTGCTGATCACGCCGTGGAACTTCCCGCTGTCGATGGGGACGCGCAAGATCGGCCCGGCTCTGGCCGCCGGGTGCACCGTCGTGCTCAAGCCCGCGCAGAAGACCCCGCTGACCTCGCTCGCGCTGATGGCGATCCTCGCCGAGGCAGGGGTCCCCGACGGGGTGGTGAACTGCGTGGTCACCAGCGACTCGAAGGCCCTGTCCACCGCGCTCCTGGCTGATCCGCGGCTGCGGAAGGTGTCCTTCACGGGCTCCACCGCGGTGGGGCGCTCCCTCCTCGCGCAGTCCGCCGAGCACGTGCTGCGCACCTCGATGGAGCTCGGCGGCAACGCGCCCTTCCTCGTGCTGCCCTCCGCCGACATCGACACCGCGGTCGAGGCGGCGATGCTCGCGAAGTTCCGCAACAACGGAGAGGCCTGCACCGCCGCGAATCGCTTCTACGTCCACTCCTCCGTGGCCGAGGAGTTCACCCGCCGTCTGGTCGAGCGCACGGCGCAGCTCGTGCTGGGCCCCGGCGCCGATCCCGCCTCCACCCTCGGCCCGCTGATCGACGAGGCGGCGGTCGACTCCGTCCAGGAGCTGATGTCCGACGCGGTCGAGCGCGGCGCGCGCGTGCTCACCGGCGGCGGCCGCGGCGACGGGCAGGGCTTCTTCCACGAGGCGACGGTCCTGGCGGATGTGCCGCTCGCGGCGCGCGTCCACCGCGAGGAGATCTTCGGCCCGCTCGCCCCGGTGACCGTGCTCGACGACGTCGAGGCGATGATCGCGGCGGCCAACGACACCGAGTTCGGGCTCATGGCCTATGTCGCCGGGGAGGACCTCGGCGAGGTCACCCACGTCACCGGCCGGCTGGAGGCGGGGATCATCGCGGTGAACCTGGGAGTGGCCTCGGATCCTTCCGCCCCCTTCGGCGGGGTCAAGGAGTCGGGGCTGGGCCGCGAGGGCTCGCACGAGGGGATGGCCGAGTTCCTCGAGACGACCTACGTGCGCCTGCCGCTGTGACCTCGGCGTCACGTCGTCCGACCCCTGCCCCACGGGGAAGGGAACTCTCGGTGAACTCCGGCGAATCTGGCCGAATCAATTGTCCGGTGTGACGTGAGTCGCTACGGTCATGGAGGACCCAGACCGCCCCCACCGCCCGCCCTCCTGGGCACGGCGACACAAGGAGCCTTCGTGCGCACCCTCTCCCGTTCCTTCACCGTCCTCTCCGCGGCCGCCCTGGCCGCCGCCGGCCTCGCCGCCACCGCCGGCTCCGCGAACGCCGCGCTGACCACCTACTGCGAGGGCGACGCCTCCTCGGTGACCGTTCCCGGCGACCTCGTCGTCGCGGAGGGCGCGTCGTGCGTCCTGACCGATGTGACCATCGAGGGCGAGGTCCGCGTCCAGGCCGGTGCCGACCTGCTCGTCACGGATTCCTCCGTCGGCGGGCAGGTCGCCGTCCAGGGGGACGGCTACTTCGACGCGAGCGGCTCCGAGATCGCCGGCGACGTCGTCTCCCACGGCGGCTACGGCGTCTACCTCGACGAGTCCGGGGTGGAGGGCAGCTACGACGGCCTCGCAGCTGAGGGCGCCTCGCCCTTCCTGTACTCCTACGACTCCTCGATCGCCGGCGGCCTGAGCGTCGCCCAGGGCCTCGTGCACCTCAGCGGCAACACCGTCGGCGGCGACGTGACCAGCGAGAACTCCGAGTTCACCGACATCATCGACTCGACCCTCGCCGGCGATCTCACCGTCTCCGGCGCGACCGAGGGCGCGACCTTCTGCGCCGGCGAGGTCGACGGCGACGCGGTCTTCAGCGGCAACGGCGGCGTGCAGCTCGGCACCGGCGGCCAGAAGATCACCTGCGAGGGCGCCACCTATTTCGGCGGCGACGTCACCGCCGCGGACAACACCGAGGGCGTCGACGTCACCGACACGATCATCCGCGGCGGCCTCACCGGCGAGGGCAACGACCCCGCGCCGACCGGCTCGGAGAACCGCGTCCGCGGCGAGCTCGGCGGCCAGTTCGTCGACCTGCAGCCCGCCGCCCAGCAGCGCTCGCTGCGGGCGCAGTCCGCCACCGAGGACCACGCCCGCACGCTCGACACCCAGCGCGAGGAGCGTCGCGCCGAGGCCGAGAGGGCCGTGGAGCTCGCCGGTCCCGCGAACCTGCGCTGAGCCCGCCTCCGCGCGGCGCTCCCGTGCGGCACGGCACGACGACGCGGCCCCGGGCCGGGCACCGCCCGGCCGGGGGCCGCCCCCGTCGCCCCCCTCCCCCGACCGACGCTCCCGCGGCGCCCCGCATAGGATCTCCGGATGACCCGCACGATCTACCTCACCGGCGAGGCGAAGTCACCGAGCAACAATCCGATCACGACGCAGTGGGGATTGTTCTTCGTCGGCCTCGTCGTCGATACTGAGACGCACGTCATCCAGGCGGCGGACTGCAATGCCACGCTGACGCTCACGGTCGAGTTCGTCCGCGAGCTGCTCGTGGACCGTTCGCTGCTCGAGGAGGACGCCCTGATCGAGTCGATCACCGACAGGTACCACGGGTCCTCGCAGAAGGCGCTCGCCGCCGCCGTGCGCAGCGCCGCTGCGAAGTACCGCGACCTGTCGGCCGCATCCGACCAGGAGTCATAACCGCATACCCGCAGCCGCCCGCCCGGAACCTCACCGAACCGGATCCCGTCGGAAGCACCGCACCGCGCCTCGCCCGAGGCGCCGGTCGCCGGTGCTTCCGATTTTTTTCGTCCGGGCACGCGCCCGGCCGGCCGCGGACCCGACCCTTCCCCACCCACCGAGGAGACCCCCGTGATCACCGACGGACTGCTGATGCTCGGCGTCCTGCTGGCGCTCTCGTGCGCGCTGATCGTGCTCGAGCGCACCACCGGCTGGAAGCTGTTCAGGTTCGTGCCCGGCATGGTGCTGATGTACCTGCTGTGCGCGACGCTCAACTCGCTGGGAGTGTTCGGCCAGGATGACGCGACCCGCGAGCCCATCGCGCAGGTCAAGGACGTGCTCCTGCCCGCGATGATCTTCCTGTTCCTGTTCGGCTGCGACCTGCGCAAGATCATCCGGCTCGGGCCGAAGCTGCTGCTGACCTTCTTCGTGGCCTCGCTGTCGCTGTCGGTCGGCATGGTGCTGGTGTACGTGATCTTCCAGGGCGCCGTGCACTCCGAGGCGTGGAAGGTGTTCGGTGCCCTGCTGGCCTCCTGGACCGGCGGCAGCGCGAACATGGTCGCGGTGCAGGACATCCTCCAGGCGCCGGAGAACATCTTCGGCTACGCCCTGATCACCGACACGATCGGCTACTCGGTGTGGCTGATGCTCATGTTCGCCTCCGTCGCCGCCTCCCCGCGCTTCAACAGGTGGACCAAGGCGAACGCCAGCTATCTCGACTCCCACGCCGGCGCCGCGGCGGAGGACGAGCACCGCCCGGTCACCGTCGCCTCCCTGTCGATCGCCGTGTTCGGGTCGGTCTTCGTCTCGACCCTGTCGATCTGGATCGGCGGCCTGCTGCCGGAGTACGGCGCGGTCGTCAACGGCACCACCTGGTCGATCCTCATCGTCTCCCTGCTGGGCCTGGTCGTGGCCGTGACGCCGCTGGGCCGCACCGCGGGCACGAGCGAGGTCGCGACGCTGATGCTGTTCGTGGTGATCGGCCAGATCGCCTCGGGCTCGGACTTCTCCGCGATCACGCAGGCACCGGTCTACCTGCTCATGGGCGGGATCGTGCTCGCCTTCCACGCCGGGGTGATGGTGCTCTACGCGAAGCTGACGAGGACGGAGCTGTTCTCCCTGGCCGTCGCCTCGACCGCGAACGTGGGCGGCATCGCCTCCGCCCCGGTCGTCGCCGCGGCCTTCGACAAGCAGCTCGTGCCCGTCGGCGTGCTGTACGCGCTGATCGGCTCGTTCATGGGCACGTTCGTGGGCCTGCTCGCCGCACAGATCATGTCGGCGCTGTGACCGTGGACCCCGTGCCCCGGCACGATGCGGAGCAGACCCTGCTGGAGGTGGTGGCGGTGCGCCGCCACCGCCATCGCGCCCCGCTGCGCCACCCCTTCGTCACCGCCGCGCGCCGCACCGAGGCGGTCGAGTACGTGGTCGCCGAGGTGGAGCTCTCCGACGGCGTGATCGGGCAGGGATCGGCCGCCGAGACCGTGGCCGTCACCGGCGAGGACGCGGGCTCCATCCTCGCCGCCCTCGACGGTCCGCTCCGCAGGGCGCTCGCAGGCGCCCGCGGGACGGTCGAGGAGCTCTCGGCCCGGATCGCGGCCGCACTTCCCGGGGCGACCAGCGCGAAGGCCGCGCTCGAGGTCGCGCTGCATGATGCCTGGGCCCGCGCGGAGGACCGTTCCCTGGTGGAGCTGCTGGGCGGCCGGGCGGGAGAGTCGCTGCGCAACGACATGACCGTCTCCCTCGAGGAGCCGGCCGCGATGGCGCAGAGAGCGCTCGAGGCGGTCGCCTCCGGGCACGAGATCCTCAAGATCAAGCTCGGGCACGACATCGCCGAGGACCGCGCCCGCCTCGCCGCCGTCGCGGCGGCCGCTCCCGACGCGCGCCTGCGCCTGGATGCCAACCAGGGCTGGCTGCCCGACCAGGCGATCGAGATCATCAGCGGCTTCGAGGCCGACGGGCTGCCCGTCGAGCTCGTCGAGCAGCCCGTCGCGGCGGGCGACATCGAGGGACTCGCCCGCGTCACCGCCGCGGTGTCCCTGCCGATCATGGCCGACGAGGCCGTCTGGTCGGCGGCCGATGCGCAGCGCCTCATCGACGCGCGGGCCTGCGACCTGCTGAACATCAAGCTCGCCAAGACCGGCGGTCTGCGCGGCGCGATCGAGGTCGCCGAGGCGGCACGTCGGGCCGGGATCGACTGCATGCTGGGGGCCATGATGGAGCCGCGCATCTCGATCACCGCCGCCGCGCACCTCGCGCTCGCGCATCCGGCGATCACGATGATCGACCTCGACCCGCCGGCCTGGTTCGCCTCGGCGCTCCCGGCCGGGGGCATCGTCCAGGAGGGCGGCGTGCTGCGCCTGGAGGGCGGGCCGGGCCTGGGGCTCGACCTGCTCCGCCCCGAGGAGGACCCGGCCGGGTCCGACGGCGCCGCGGCGGCGCCCGACGGGGGTGATCGGTGAGCACCCAGCCCCCGTACCGGCCGCCGGACCATCCCGGGGACCGCACATCCGTCACCCGCCGGCGCCTCCGCGTCGGCACCTCGAAGGAGATGCCATGACCATCCGCCGCACCCCCGCCCTCACCCGCCGCGACGGGCTGCGCCTCGCCGCGACCGGCACCGCCGGTCTCGCCGTCGCCTCGTTCGCCGCGCTCGGCCCCGCCTCCGCAGCACCCATGCCGCGCCCCTCCGGGCAGGGACTCTCCCCGGGCTCCCGCGCCCATGTCGCCGTCTCCGCGACGACGCTGTGGGTCGAGCCGCGCACGGCCCGACCCGGGATCGACGACCCGGCCCTGTCGACCCCGGTGGACCTCGACGCCTGGAACGCGTCCATGGAGGACACCGAGACGCGTCGCTGGCTGACCGGGAAGCTCGAGTCCCAGGCGGTGCTCGGCAGCGAGGTGATCGTCGATCGGATCGACGGGGACTGGGCGCACGTGGTGGTCACCGCCCAGTCCACCCCGCGCGACGAGCGCGGCTACCCGGGCTGGGTGCAGAGCTCCCACCTGGTCTCCGACGCCGACTTCGCCCACCGCGCCGACACCGCCCCGACCGCCACGGTCACGGCGCTGACCAGCACCCTCACGGGCACCCCTTCGGGGAAGCACCCCGGGATCGACGTCTCCTTCGACACGATCCTGCCGGTGCTCGGCCGCACCGCGGAGGCCGTGAAGGTGGCCGTGCCCGGCGCCCGGCCCGCCTATCTGGCGACCGAGGACGTGGTCGTGCGCGCCCACGGCGAGCAGCCTCCCCGCCCGACCGTCGAGGACGTGATCGCCACCGGCGAGCGCTTCCTGGGACTGCGCTACCTGTGGGCGGGCGTGAGCGCCTGGGGCTTCGACTGCTCCGGGTACACCTACACGCTCTTCCACCATCACGGCATCTCGATCGCTCGCGACGCCGGGGACCAGATGAACCACTCCGGCCTCGCCGAGGTGGCGCGGGAGGACCTGCGCCGCGGCGACCTGGTGTTCTTCGCGACCGAGCCGGGAGGAACCTCGATCCGCCACGTCGCCCTGTACCTCGGGGACGACCTGATCATGCAGGCCCCGAACGCGGAGCGCAGCGTGGAGGTCATGTCGCTGACCGAGTACGACCCGACCGGGGAGTACGCCGGGGCGCGGAGGGTGATCATCGAGGAGTGAGCCCCGCGCCTCCCGCCGCCGCTGATGCAGGGCGGATCCCCGGCGGTCAGAACTCGCCGGGGCGAGCGTCCGGGACGTGCAGCGGGATCGTCGCCTCAGGGAGGAGTCCCCGGGCGAGCGCGGCGACCTTCCGGTCGGCCGTCGCCGCCTCCATCCCCGAGGTCAGCACCGCCAGGACGTGCAGCTCCTGCCCGTCGGGCGCCTCGAGGACGGCGACGTCGTGGCGGTACCCGTCGACCCAGCCGGACTTCGACCCCCACCGGACGTCCTCGCGCAGCACGGTCCCGATCACGGGGATCCGCTGCGCGCGCAGGGCCTCGAGGGCGAGCGCGCGGGAGTCGGCGGCGAGGCCCAGGCCGACGACGAGGTGGTGCATCGTGCGGGCGAGGTCCGCGGCGGAGGTCTCATTGGTCAGGCCGCGGGCGAGGGCGGAGCCGTCCCCGATGGCCCGCTCGACGCGGGTCGCGCCGAGCCCCAGCTCGCCGACCACGGCCGCCAGCGCGGGGAGGCCGACCAGCTCGAGCAGCTGATCGGTCGCCTCGTTGCTGGACCGGTCGATCATCCGCCTCGCGAGCTCCCGTACCGCGATGGGGGTGCCGGGCTCGGGATGGGTCGGGTCCAGATGGTCTCCGGCCAGGGTGAACGGCTCGCCGTCGGCGCCGGTGAAGGTCCGCGTCGCGGGCACCTCGGCGTCGAGGTCGACCCGGCCCGCTCCGGCCTCCCGCAGCACGGCGAGCAGCACGTGCAGCTTGACGGTGCTCGCGGCGTAGAACGCCTCCTCCTCGCGCGCGGCGGAGAGCACCGTCCCGTCGGCGTCGAGCAGGCAGTGCGCGATGCGCACCTCGGTCGGGGCGGCGGCGGTGGGCAGCGACATGCCCCGACCCTACGGTCCCCGCCTGCTGGGGCGCGGCGGCGCACGAGACGGCATTCTCCACGCTCCGGGATGTCGCTTACCGTGGTCCACGAGGTCGCCGAGGACGCCGGTGACATGGTCGAGGGCATCGCCGCCTCGCTCGCCCGCCTGCGCGCCACCGCCTGACCTGTCCTGACAGTCCCACCACCCACCTCGAGGACCCCTCCATGACCCAGCACCCCACCGGTCCCGTCGGCGTCGGCCTCATCGGCGCCGGCACGATCTCCGCCGAGTACCTCACGCACCTCACCTCCTTCCCGGACGTGACGGTCCACATCGTCGGGGACCTGCTCCCCGAGGCCGCGGCCGCCCGTGCCGCCGAGTTCGGCGTGCCCGCCTCGGGCACCGCCGAGGACGTGCTCGCCCACCCCGAGGTCGAGATCGTCGTGAACCTGACGATCCCCACCGTGCACGCCGAGGTGTCCCGTGCGATCGTCGCGGCGGGCAAGCACGTGTGGACCGAGAAGCCGATCACCACCGCCCCGGCCGATGCGACCGCCCTGCTCGAGGCGGCGCACGAGGCCGGGGTGCGCATCGGCGGCGCCCCCGACACGGTGCTCGGCGCCGGGATCCAGACTGCGCTGCGCACCCTCCGGGACGGCGCGATCGGCACCCCCGCGAGCGCGCTGACCCTGTTCCAGACCCCGGGTCCGGAGTCCTGGCACCCGAACCCCGCCTTCCTCTTCCAGGAGGGCGCAGGCCCGCTGTACGACATCGCCCCGTACTACACCACCACGCTCGTGCTCGCGCTCGGTCCGGTGGTCTCGGTCAGCGCCGTCGGCTCGAAGGCCCGCGAGCAGCGCACCATCGGCTCCGGCCCCAAGGCCGGGGAGGTCTTCGATGTCACCGTGCCCACGCAGGTCGCGGCGCTGCTGCGCTTCGCCTCGGGGCAGAACGCGACGGTGCTGCTGAGCTTCGACTCCCCGCACACCCGCGCCGGCTTCGTGGAGGTCTACGGCACCGAGGCGACCCTCGCCTTCCCCGACCCGAACGTGTTCGACGGCGACAGCGCCCTGACCGCCTACCGCGGCGAGGAGGCCACGCCGGTCCCGGCATCCGGGGCGACCGCGGGCCGAGGCCTGGGCGTGCTCGAGATGGCCCGGGCCCTGCGCGCCGGGGTGCCCCACCGCGCCCAGGGCGAGATCGCCGCGCACGTGCTCGACGTGATGGTCGCGATCGAGACCGCGATCGCACGGAACGAGATCATCGAGGTCGGCTCGACCTTCGCCGAGGTCGAGCCGATGCCGGCCGATTTCGACCCCTACGCCTCGACCCTCGAGGGCGCCGTCGCCCCGGCGACCGCCTGATCCCTCCCGCACGAGAAGTGCCGCGCCCCCTGTGGAGGGGGCGCGGCGCAGGGAGTCGTGATCGCGGCGGTGTCAGTCGCCCTCGCGCAGGGTCACGTGGCGAGTCGATCCGTCAGCGGTGGTGACGGTCGCGCTCACGACGGGATGGGGGTCGGAGTCGTCCTCGATCGGCCACCAGGCGGCGAAGCGCCCCTCGGCAAGGCTCGCCTCGACGGGCCCCGCGTCGGTGCTGAGCACCATGCGGGTGACGTCCTCCCCGACGTCGCCGGCGATCGCGGTCGATCCCTCGGCCTGCCACCCGTTCTGCAGCATGGCCTCCTCGAACGAGATGTCGACGAAGGTCGTCGAGATTCCGTCCGGTGCGAGCTGCGCGCTCGGCGGCTCCGACAGCGAGGTCATTCCGCCGATCGGTTCCTGCCCGTCCCTGAGGGTCGCGGTGCACAGCAGCTCGCGCCCGTCGCTGTCAGCGCCGAGCACCAGCGTCGTGTCCCCGCGCCGCTCCTGCAGGACCGGTCGGACCTCGGAGGACTCGACCTGCCACCAGCGCTCGCACTGCTGCGCTCCGGGGGCGTCGACGGGGACGGCCTCACCGACCGGGGTCCAGGTCGCCGAGGCGGTCGTCGGCCGCAGGATGTCGACGGCGACCACCCCTGTCATCACCACCAGCGTCGCCGCGGTCACGGCGACGAGTCCGCCGCGCCATCGCGCATGTCGAGGGCGGGCGCCGAGCGGCCGGGCGCCGACGGCAGGACGGGCGCCGACAGGCGGGTGGTCGGTGTCCCCGCCGCTGTCTCGCGGGGCGGCGAGGATCCTGCGGAGATCCGCGTCCGCCCGTGCCGGGCGTCCATCGGTCGTCGGCGGGGCGGAGTCGAGGTCCCGCAGGGCGTTCTCGAGCGTCGTGGTCCTCATGAGGTCGCCTCCCAGGCGGTGTCGGCAGGGCGTGCGATGCGGTCGGCAGCGGTGCGAGGGATCGGCGGAGGACCGTCCTCCACCAGCCGGCGGAGCCTCCGCCTCGCCCTGGACAGGCGCAATCGGTAGGCGACGGGCGTGATGCCGAGGACCCGGGCGGCCTGCGCCGAGGTGAGACCGTCGAGCACGGTGAGGGCGATGGCCTCCTGCTCGAGTGCAGACAGGTGCCGCCAGGAGCGGCCGACATCGAGCCGCAGCGTCACCGCGTCGGCGTTCCCCTGCCCGGCTCGGGCGCCATGGTCCGCGAGCCGCACCCCGAGCGCGTCCCGGCGACGATCGCCTCGCCGCGAGTTGGCGAGCGTCCCCCGGGCGATGCCGAACAGCCAGGCCCGTGCGTCGCCAAGGTCCTCGGGCAGGTCCTCGAAACGGCGCCAGGCGACCAGGAACGCCTCAGCGACGACGTCCTCCGCTCCCTCGACCCCATGGCGGCGGCGGACGAAGCGGAGGACATCGACGTACGCGCCGTCGAACAGGGCGGTGAAGCGCTGCTCGGGATCAGGACCCTGCGGTGTGCTCACATCCCTCTCCTGTCCGGCACCGGTGACGGTGTGTCGGAGATCCGACCCTAGGCCCACGCCGACCGCATCTTCTGTCGCGCCACGACTCATCCCGAGGCGCGTATGAGTCCTCACGGCATCAGAACCTTCCGGCCGTCGTCGATTCGGCGGAAAAGCGACCGCCTCGGGTGCGTACCCTGGGCTGATCCCCGCTCCTCGCACCGAGCGGACCCGGTCAGGAGGAGACCCGATGCCCGCAGCCCGCGACGTCAACCTCGTCGTCGCCGTCGCACGCCTGTACTACGAGCAGGACATGTCCCAGTCGGCCATCGGGACCGAGCTGAACCTCTCCCGCTCCAACGTCTCCCGGATCCTCACCCAGGCGCGCGAGCGCGGCGTGGTCGAGATCGTCATCCACGACCCGGAGGGGCCGCCCGTGCGCCTGCCCGAGCTCGAGGAGCGGATCGCGGAGCTCTTCGCCCTGCGCGAGGTGCACGTGGTCGGGGCGACCCGCGCCTCCGGCGGGGAGGCGACAGCGCGGGAGGGCGCCGCGGTGATCGTCCACCGCCTGCCCGGGGTGCGCAGCATCGGGGTGTCCTGGGGGCGCGCGGTGCAGAGCGTCATCGCCCGGCTGGAGCCGCAGCAACTCCGCCCTGTCCCGGAGGTGCTTCCGCTCGTGGGCGGGCTGAGCGCGCTGGACCAGCTCGAATCCGGGGAGTCGGTGCTGCGCGCGCTCGCCTCGAAGGTCGGGGCACGGCCCCACACGCTCTACGCCCCCGCGATCCTGGAGTCCGTCGAGACGGTGCGGACCCTGCGCACCGAGTCCACGATCGCCTCGGTGCTCGAGGCGGCGGCCCGGGTCGAGCTCGCGCTGGTGGGCATCGGCTCCGTCGGCGTGGCCTCCGCCCCGCACATCGTGCAGCGCATGGGGCTGTCCGCGCAGGAGCGGGAGCAGCTCGACGCCCAGGAGCCGGTGGGCGACATCTGCGCACGCCTCGTCGACGCCACGGGCTCGCCGATCGGTCCTCCGGCCTCGGAGCGGGTGCTCGCCGTGACGCTGGAGGAGCTGCGCACGATCCCCGAGGTCGTCGGCGTCGCCTCCGGGGTGGAGAAGGCTCCCGGGGTGTGCGGGGTGCTGCGCAGCGGCGCACTGGACACGGCGGTGCTCGACGAGCACCTGGCCCGCGAGGTCCTCGCCCGCGCCTGAGCGCTCACAGCGCGAGCCGCAACGGATCGTCGAGCAGGTCCTGGATCTCCTGCAGCGCCCGGGCGGCGTCGGCGCCGTCGGCGACCCGGTGGTCGATCGACAGGCCGAGCTCGCAGCTCATCCGTCCGGTCACTGTCCCATCGGCCTCGACGACGGGGGCGAAGCCGACGGTGCCGATGCTCAGCGCCGTCGCCTGCGGCGGGGTGATCAGGGCGTTGAACCGGTCCACGCCCATCCCGCCGAGGTTGGAGACCGTGCCGGTCGCGGGCCCGAACAGGGACGGGTCCACGGAGCCCGCCTTCGCGGAGGCGCTGATGCGGCGCACCTCGGCGTCGAGCGCGCGGACGCTCGTCAGGTCCGGCTCCCGCAGCACCGGGACCAGCAGCCCGCCAGGGGTGTCCACGGCGAGGACCACGTCCACAGCGGGGTTGCGCCGGACGCCGTCACCCGCCCAGGACCCGTTGAGCTGCTCGTTCCCCCGCAGCAGCAGGGCATAGGCGCGCAGCAGCAGCGTGGTCCAGCTGATGCCCTTCAGCACCCCGGTGCGGGCGCGGGCCGCGGTGGAGAGATCCATCGTGCGATAGGCCGTGAACTGCGGGATCAGCGGCGTGCCGGCCATCGCCTGCGCGGTGAGCTGCCGGGTGCGGCGCTCGCGCGCGGTGCCCAGCAGCTCGTCGGCGCCGGCGTCCACCACGGGCGCGGCAGGAAGCGCGGCCCCGGGCGCCGCCGACGCAGGCGGTGCGGTCGTCGCAGCGGCCTCCTTCGACGCGATCGCCTCCTTCACGTCCTTCACCCGCACCGTCCCGTGCGGGCCGGTCGGGGTGATCTCGCGCAGATCGAGGCCGTGGTCCTTCGCGAGCTTGCGCGCGAGCGGCACCGCCGGCGGCAGCGGCCCCTCGGTCCCGGAGGCAGGCACGGACGACGTACCGGCCGCGGCAGCGGACGACGCGGCAGCGTCCGCTCCGTCCGCCGGCGCCGGCGGCTCCTCCGTCGCCGCGCCGCTCCCCTCTCCTCCCCCGCCGTCGAAGAGGTCACCCAGCAGGTCCTCCTCCTCGGAGGCGATCAGGGCGATGTGCCCGCCGACGGGGACCACGTCCCCCTCGCCGTGCAGCAGCTTCTCGACGAGGCCGGCGGCCGGGGACTCGACCTCCATGTCGACCTTGTCGGTCATCACCACGGCGACCACGTCCCCCTTGGCGATGCGGTCGCCCTCGGCGACCTGCCATTCGGTGAGCGTGCCCTCGTCCATGGTCATGGACATCTTGGGCATGGTCAGCGGGATCCGCGCCATGGCTCACCACTCCTTCACGAGCGCGGCGGCCTCGCGGACGATGTCGTCCACCTGCGGGACCGCGGCCTTCTCGAGCTCGGGGTTGTACGGGATCGGGACGTCGAGGCCGCACAGCCGCCTCACCGGCGCACGGAGGTGTCCGAAGGCGGGCGACTCGACGAGCGAGGCGGAGATCTCGCCCATGTACCCGCCGAAGCGCACCGACTCCTGGACCAGCAGCGCCCGTCCCGTGCGGGTGACGCTGTCGACGATGAGCGGCAGGTCCAGCGGGTTCAGGGTGCGCGGGTCGATGACCTCGGCGCTGATGCCGTCCTCGGCGAGGCGCTCGGCGGCCTCGAGCGAGCGCTGCACCTCGACGCCGGTGGCGACGATCGTGAGGTCCTCGCCCTCCCGCTCGATCCGCCCCTCGCCCAGTCGCCCGACGCCGAAGCTCTCCGGCACCTCGAAGCTCTGCTTGTACAGCAGCTTGTGCTCGAGCACCATCACGGGGTTGGGGTCCTCGAGCGCGGCGAGCAGCAGCTCCGCGGCGTCGGTCGCGGTCGACGGCATCACGACCTTCAGCCCCGGGATGCACGTGAACCAGGCCTCGAGCGACTGGGAGTGCTGGGCGGCGGCGCCGGTGCCGGAGCCGCCGGGAGCGCGGATCACCAGCGGCACGCTCGCCTGTCCGCCGACCATGAAGTGCAGCTTCGCGGCCTGGTTGGCGATCTGGTCCATGGCCTGGGCGGTGAAGTCGGAGAACTGGATCTCGACGATGGGCCGCAGGCCGGTGATCGCGGCGCCGACCCCCATGCCCACGATCCCGAGCTCGGAGATCGTCGTGTCCCGCACCCGCTCCTCGCCGAAGCGGTCGATCAGGTCGTTCTCGACGCCGAAGGCGCCGCCGTACATCCCCACGTCCTCGCCCATCAGGAAGACCCGCTCGTCGGCGGTCAGGGCCTGCGCCATCGCCTCGCGGATCGCCTCGGAGTACGTCATCTCCCTGGTGCTCATCGTCCTGCCTCCGCATCGTCGGTGGTGGCGCCGACGGTGAGCGCCGTGCCCCCGTCGCGGGTGTCGCTCGCGTCCACCGCGGACGGCGCGAACACGGCGTCCAGCAGGGCGGCGGGGTCGGGGTCCTCCCCCTGCGTGCCGCGGACGACCGCCTCGCGGATCGCCCGGCGTGCCTCGGACTGCACCGCGTCGAGCTGCTCCTGGTCGAGGACCCCCGCCTCGAGCAGCCGGTGGGCGTAGCCCGCGATCGGGTCCTTCTCCTTCCACTCGGCGATCTCGTCCTTGGTCCGGTAGCGGTTCTTGTCGGATTTGGAGTGGCCGCGCCAGCGGTAGGTGAGCGCCTCGACGAAGCTCGGCCCCTCGCCGGCGCGGGCCCGGTCGATCGCCCGACGGGTCGCTTCGGCGACGGCGTGGACGTCGTTGCCGTCGACGGTCTCGCCGGGCATGCCGTAGCCGGCCGCCTTCTCGGAGAGGTTCTCGACGCGGAAGGCCCGCCGGGAGGACATGGACATGCCGTACTGGTTGTTCTCGCACACGAACACCACCGGCAGCTGCCACATGGAGGCGAGGGTGAGGGCCTCGTGCCAGGCCCCCTCGCCCACCGCGCCGTCGCCGTGGAAGCAGACGGCGACGCGGCCGTTGCCGGTGAGCCTGTTGGTCAGCCCGGCGCCGGCGGCGATCGGCACGCCGCCCGCGACGATGCCGTTGGCGCCGAGGTTGCCGGTGGCGACGTCGGCGATGTGCATGGAGCCGCCGCGCCCGCGGCAGTACCCGTCGTCCTTGGCCAGCAGCTCGGCCATCATCCGTCCGAGGTCGGCGCCGCGGGCGATGCAGTGCCCGTGCCCGCGGTGGGTGGAGGTGATCTGGTCGCCCTCCTCGAGATTGATGCAGGTCCCGGTGGGGACCGCCTCCATGCCGATGGACAGGTGCATGGTGCCGTGCATCATGCCGCGGCCGTAGAGGTCCTCGACGGCCTCCTCGAACAGACGGATCCGCCACATGGTGCCGAGGGACTCGGCGGCCGCCTCGGCGTCGCGCAGCAGGAGCTCCGGGGCGGGGGCCGTCATCGGACCACTCCGTGCGCGAGCATCGCGTCCTGCATGCGGCGCATCGCGACCAGCGGACGGGACTCGTCCAGGCGCACGTCGGCGTAGGTGAGGGCCTGCCCGGTCGGGACGTCCCGGACCAGCTCGGAGGTCGCGGCGAGCGCGATCGGCAGCAGGTCCTGCGCACGGGCGTCGGCGGCGTCGTGGGCGGTGCCGTGGACGTGGTGGCCGCCGATCCCCTCGAGCACGGTGCCCGCGGCGAGGTCGGACTTCGCGGTCGCGATCACGTCGGCGCTCCAGGTGGTCGCGGCGAAGGAGGGCCGCCGGTCGAGCACGGCCTCGCCGATCGACAGGGGCGCCTCGACGGAGGCGAGGTGGTAGGGGCGGTAGAGCTGGAAGTGGTTCCCCTCCCCCGGCAGCCGCAGGTAGTGCAGCTCCTCGGTGACGACCTCGCTGTCCGAGCGGACCACCACGAAGACGCCCGGGGCGACGTCCCCGGTGACGTACTCGACCACGGGTCCGTCGGCGGTGAGGATCCCGCCGTCGGCGTCGGGGCGCAGCGCGGCGGCGAGCCCGTCGAGGTCGACGGCGGCGCCGTGCATGCCGGGCGTCTCGATCCGGTAGCCGGTCGCGTTGGCGAGCGCGGCCATCTCGATCTGGGTCTTCGTGCCGTCGGTGAAGGAGGTGAGCATCTTGGGGTTCATGCCCTTGCGCGCGGCCTCCTCGGCGACGTCCTCGGGGACGTCGGCGGGCCGCATGGGATTGTTCTTCCCCTTGCCGGCCACGACCACCTCGAGGCCGAGGTCCTCGGCGTACTCCACGAGCTTGAGGCACTCGACCGGCTCGTCGCCGCGGCACACGGTGTAGACCGCGCTGCCGGAGCCGGCCATGCGTGCCAGCAGCAGGCCGACGGTGACGTCCGCCTCCACCGTCATGAGCGCGACGTCGGTGCCGGCGAGGACGCAGGACAGGGCCACCTGCGCGGCGACGTCGGGGATGCCGGAGACCTCCATGACGATGTCCAGGCCCAGCTCGGCCAGGCGCAGCCCGTCGTCCAGGACGGCGGCGCCGCCGGCGGCGACGACCTCCGCCGCGTGCTCGATGCTGCCTGCGCGGACGATGTCGCTGCGGCCGGCGGCGGCGAGCGCCGCCTCGGCCCGTTCGACCGCGACATCGGCGACGGCGGCCACCTCCATGCCGCGGGCGCGGTGGACCTGGGCCACCAGGCCCGAGCCCATCTGTCCCGCTCCGACGATCCCGACCCGGACGGGTCGGCCGAGCGCTCGCTCGCGCTCGCTCAGGCGCTGGGTGTAGCTCATGCCAGGTGTCCTTCCGGTGCGGTGGCGACGGGGCGACGGGCGCGCACGGCCCGGCCGCGGGTGCGGGTGGTCTCGTGGAACTGGGTGGTGGCCTGCTCGAGGGCCTCGGCCATGTGGCGCGAGGTGGCGCGGCCGGGCGCTCCCTTGAGGTTCCCCTCGAGGAACTCGGCGCGGCGGAAGCGGGCCAGGACCGTCGAGCCCTGCATGGTGCGGGCCTCGAGGATCCGGCGGGTGGTGACGTCGACGGCGAGGATCGTCACGCAGCCGCGCAGCATCCCCTTGCCTCGGCCGGAGACGACGACCACGCCGTCGCGGTCGTGGGCGTCGGCGAGCTGCCGGATCTGCCCGACGTAGGCGCGGTGCTGCTGGTAGCTGAAGGCGAAGGACAGGACGATCGCGAAGATCAGCAGTGCGATGAATCCGAGCTGGTCCATGGTGTGCTCCTGGGAGGTGGGGGCGCTCAGGCGGAGCGCAGGCGGATCGTCTGGCCGACGGCGGGGACCGCGGCCTCGCCGCGCACGTGCACGGCGCCGGGCAGCAGCTTCTGGTCGACGGTGTTGAGGTAGAGGACGACGTGTCCGAGCTCGCGCAGGTTCTCGGTGGCCTTCTCGCCCACCTCCTCGACGGGGTACTCGCGCCCGGCCACCTCCCACACGTCGCCCACGCGGATCTCCCGGGCGGGTGCGGCCGGCGGGGTGTGGACGACGGAGACGTCGGCGAGCGCGGGCGGGACCGGCTCGCCGAAGAGGATCAGCACGCCGGCGTCGACCATGTCCTTCGCGTCCTCGCCGATTCGGGTGATGGTGGTGGTCCAGAGGATGTCGTTCACGAGTGATGCTCCTGGTGGGGGGTGGTCCGTGGCGGAGGCGGGGCCGCTCAGTTCACGAGGAAGCCGGCGAAGTAGGCGATGATCACCGCGAGCGGCGAGGTGATCAGGCGGGAGAAGAGCACGGAGGGCACGCCCACCGAGACCGTCTCCGGCTTCGCCTCCCCGAGGGACAGGCCGACGGGGATGAAGTCGCAGCCGACCTGGCCGTTGATCGCGAAGAGGGTGGGCAGCGCGTACTGCACCGGCAGGTTCCCCGCCCCGATCTGGGTGCCCATGAGCACGCCGACGACCTGGGCGATCGCGGCGCCGGGGCCGAGGATCGGGGAGAGGATCGGGATCGCGGTGATCACGCCGAGCAGCACGAGCCCGAAGGGGTTGCCGACGAGCGGGGTGACCAGGTGGGCGATGCCCTCGGAGATCCCGGTGTAGGTGACGATGCCGATCAGCAGCGACACGTAGGCCATGAACGGGATGATCGTCTGCAGCGAGAGCTGGATCGCCTGTCGCCCCGAGGACAGCAGGGTGTTGATGAAGTAGCCGATCGCCCCGCCGAAGGCGACGACGATCCCGGTGAAGCCGCCCATGCCGCCGGCCTTCATCGCCTCGCCGGTCGCCTCGATGCGCTCCTGCTTGGAGGGCAGCGCCGGCTTCCCGTCGGCGCCGGTCGCGGCACCGACGGAGGCCGTCGCGGCGGCGGGCGCCGCCGTCGCCTCGGCACCCTCGCCCACGAGCTCGACGTCCCCCGGCGCGACGGCGGAGACGAAGATGTCGGCGGTGATGAACCGGGCCAGCGGTCCGGAGGGCTCCCCGGGGAAGACGTCTACGGTGGGGATCCGCTTCTTCGGGTAGACGCCGATGCGGGCGGTGCCGCCGCAGTTGATGACGGCGACCATCACCCGCTCGTCCTCGATGTGGGTGGTGAAGCCGTCGACGGCGGTCGCGCCGGTGAGCTCCGCGATCCGCGCGGCGACGGGGTGGATGCCGCCGTTGGTCACGGACAGGACGACGTCCTTGGTCTCGGTGGGGGTGAGCGTGAGCCCGTCGCCCCAGCCGCCGCGCCCCTTGCGGACGTGGACGCTGCGCGCGCTCATCGGTCCGCTCCCTGGATGCGGCCGGCGGCGTAGTCGGCGTCGAACTGCGCGAAGGCGTCCTTGTCGGGGCTGCGGCCGATCATCACGCCGGTGATCCACTGGGTGACCATGCCGCGCAGGAAGATGACGACGATGCCGACGAGGAAGTACATCACCGCGAGCTTCGCGTAGGCGTCGGGGTTGACGGCCAGCACTCCGGCGGAGACGCCGGTCCACACGAAGATCTCGCCCGCGTTGGCGTGGGGGAAGAAGCTCGTGACGGGGTGGCAGAACGAGACCGCGGAGTCGTAGAAGGCGGGCTTGTGGCGCTCGGGCAGGAAGCGCCCGAAGGTGTAAGCCATGGGGTTGGTCAGCATGATCATGGCGAGCATCGGCATGAGCGTGTAGCGGGTCAGGGCGAACTTCCCCGACCAGCGCACGGCCCGGGTGACCCGTTCCTCGCCGATCCATGTGGTCACGGCGTACATCGCGGTGAGCAGCACGATCAGCAGCGGGAGGATGCCGGTGAACAGGCCGGTGAAGCTCTCCGCGGCCGCCTGGAACAGCCCGATGAAGTGCTCGGCGATCCAGGTGACCGCCTCCATCACGGGGTTGTCGGCGCCGACCGCGGGGGCCGGGTCGGCGAGCAGGGCGCCGGGGTCCTGGCCGCCGGTCCCGGACAGGGCGGGGACGGTCATGGCGAATCTCCTTCGATCCACGCAGCGGCCTCGCGGGGAGGCGGTGCTGCTTCGGGGCAGGGACCGGACGGCGTGCGTGCGCAGGTTCGCGCGGCCCGTCGGCCGGGGGCGGAGCCTGGTGGCGTGGGCCGTTCGGCCGCCCCCTCGCTCCTCACGTCACATCTGTGACGACTGACCGCACATCCGTGTGCGATGACCCCATCGTGCCCCCGCTCACACCCCCGCGCAAGTGTTCCGACAAATCGTCACCTCTGTGACGATCAGGAGCCATGGGAGCACCAGCCCGTCCGCCCCACCGTCGGCCTCACCCACTTTTGTCGCGCCACGACTCATGTCGGGGCGCGCAAGAGTCCCCAGGGCCGCAGAACATGAGGTCCCGAACGCGCAGCGGGGCGGCGTCGGCGGGGCAGGGCGACGCCGCCCGCCCCACGACGACGACGCGCCGCGCCTCCCTGCGGGGAGACGCGGCGCGTCGTGGTGTGCGGCGGGGCCGCGGCGTGCTGGGCGGGGCTCAGGCCCCCTGGTGGCCGGCGAACTGGTCGGGGTCGGGGCCCTGACGGCCGGCGGCGCCCTTGTCCAGCGCGGAGATCCGGGCGATCTCCTCGTCCGTGAGCGTCAGCTCGAGCGAGGCGAGGTTCGCGGCGATCCGCTCGGGGGTGACCGACTTCGAGATCACCACGTTGCCCAGCGCCAGGTTCCAGGCGAGCAGCGTCTGGGCGGGGCTCACCTCGTGCGCTGCGGCGATCTCGGTGACCACGGGGTCCTCGAGCTCGCCGCCGCCCTGGCCGAGCGGCGACCAGCTCTCGGTGACGATGCCCTTCTCGGCGTGGACGGCGCGCAGCTCCTCGTTCGCGAGGTAGGGGTGCACCTCGATCTGGTTGAGGACGGGCAGCACGCCGGTCTCGGCCTCGACCGCCTCGAGGTCCGCGGCACGGAAGTTCGAGACGCCGATCGAGCGGATGCGGCCCTGCTCCTTGAGCTCCACGAGCGCCTTCCAGGTCTCGAGCGCGAGACCCTTGGAGGGGGCGGGCCAGTGGATGAGGTAGAGATCGAGCTCGTCGAGGCCCAGGTCCTCCATGGTCGCGTCGAAGGAGCGCAGGGTCGCCTCGCGGCCCTGGTCCTGATTGGGGACCTTCGAGGTCACGAAGACCTCGTCGCGGGGCAGGTCGGTGCGCTGCAGGGCCTGGCCGACGCCGGCCTCGTTGTTGTACCCGCGGGCGGTGTCGATGTGGCGGTACCCGGCCTCGAGGGCGCTCACGACGACGTCGGCGGCGACCTCGTTCTCGACCTGCCACACGCCGTAGCCGAGCTGCGGGATCGAGCGGCCGTCGTGGAAGGAGATGCGGGGCGAGCTGGTCATGGGTCTCCTGACTCTCGGGGGTGGTCTCCGCCCGCGTCGGCCGTTGCCGTCGCCGGGCGCTCCTGCCAGGCTATCGCCCGCTCAGCTGCGGCACACCCCGAGGCTGAACGGCCGGGACCCGGGATCCTGCTCGAGCCAGCGCGCGAGCTCGGCGGGGTGGACGACGTGGCGGTCCAGCGAGCCCATCGGCAGCCAGGCGGTGCCGGCCTGGCCGGGATCCGGCTCGGTGCCCTCCCCGGGCTCCTCCCCCTCGGCCAGTCCGCACCAGTAGGCGACGTTGACCTGGTGGAAGGGCGGGATCGGGGAGCCGTCGACCATGCGCCGGTCCATCATGATCTCGAACAGGCAGGCGGGCTGGTGCACCTCGACCTCGGCCCCGATCTCCTCGCGGCACTCGCGGATCATGGCCGCGACCTGGTCCTCGCCGTGCTCCTGCCCGCCGCCGGGCAGGGCGAACACCTCCCGACCGTCCGGCTCGACATAGCGGTTCATGAGCACCTGTCCGTCGCGGACGATCAGTGCCTTCACTCCCAGACGCGGGGTCCTCATGCGCCCTCCTCCTCGTCGGCCCCCGGCACGGTCCGGCCCAGCAGGGTCTCGGCCCGCTCGCGCAGCGCCTCCTCGTCCTCGGCCTCCAGCAGCTCGGCGACCGCGGCCTCGTCCTGCAGCAGCCCCATCAGGCGCTGCAGCGCGGCGAGGTGCTCACGAGCGTCGGTCAGCAGCGGCATGGCCAGCAGCCGCACCTGGACCTCGCCGCCGGTGCCGCCCATCTCCCCGAAGGCGACGGGCGCGGCCAGGGTCGCCAGCGCCAGCCCGGGCACCAGCACGTGCTCGGGATCGGCGTGCGGTATCGCGGTCGGGATCGGGGTGGGAAGCCCTGTCGGGTACCGCCGCTCGCGCGCCTGCAGCGCGGCGGGGAAGTCGGCGGTGACGGCGCCGGCGTCCAGCAGCTGCCCGGCGACGGTGCGCAGAGCGTCCTCGGCGTCGCCGACGTCGAGCCTCGACAGGACGAGGCTCAGCGCGAGCGGGGCGAGGGGCGGGCGCGGATCTGTGCTCATGGTTCCTCCCGGACGGCGACCCCCTGATTCTGGCACCTGAGGCCCCGCCACTGCGTACGCTGGGCTCGTTCCCGACCGGCGCGTCCCGCGCCGCCCCCGCCAGGAGAGCCCATGCCCGCCCCTCGTGACACCGCCCTCGTGGTGCGCGCGGCGCGCCTCTACCACGAGCAGGGACGCTCGCAGACGGAGGTCGCCCAGGAGCTGGGACTGTCCCGCTCGAACGTCTCGCGGATCCTCTCCCAGGCCCGGGAGCGGGGGATCGTCGAGATCACGATCCACGACCCCGACGGTCCTCCGCGCCGCGACGAGGCGCTGGAGGCGGCGCTGCGGGCGACGTTCGCGCTGACCGAGGCGCATGTGGTCTCCGCCCCGCGGGCCTCGGCGATGGAGTCGGTCGCGCGCGAGGGCGCGGCGCTGGCCGCGGAGCGCGCGGGCCGGGTGCGCAGCCTCGGCGTCTCCTGGGGGCGGACGGTGCAGAGCGTCGTCGCCGCCCTCGAGCCCCTCCGCCCGCGGCCGACGCCGACGGTGCTGCCGCTTGTGGGCGGGCACAGCGCCCTGGACCAGTTCGACTCCGGGGAGTCGGTGCTGCGGGTGCTGGCCTCGCGGCTCGGGGCGACGCCCCGGACCCTGTACGCCCCGGCGGTGCTCGAGTCCGCGACAGCGGTCGCGACGCTGCGGGCGGAGTCCTCGATCCGCACCGTCCTGGAGGCGGCCGCGCAGGTCGAGCTCGCCGTGGTGGGGATCGGCTCGCTCGGCGAGCACTCCTCGCCGCACGTGCTGGATCTGATGGGGCTGAACGCGCAGGAGCGGGCGGCCTTCGAGGCGCAGCGACCGGTGGGCGACGTGTGCGGCCGCTTCGTGGACGCCGACGGGATCCCCCTCGGGGCGCCGACGGACCAGCGGGTCCTGGCGGTGACCTTCTCGGAGCTGCTGCGGATCCCGGAGGTGCTCGGCGTCGCGGCCGGGGCCGAGAAGGCACCCGGGGTGGTGGGGGTGCTGCGCAGCGGCGCGATCGACACGCTCGTGGTGGACGTCGACCTGGCCCGCGAGGTGCTCGCGCTCAGATCCCGCCCGTGAGCACCCGCTCGAAGCGGGCGGTGAGCTCCGGGTCGACGGGCAGCTCGTGGTCGTCCAGATGCGTGATCGGAGCGGCGAGCCGGGTCGAGGACAGCAGCCAGGCGCCGTCGGAGCCCCGCACGTCCTCGGCGGTCATGAGCTCCTCGCCGGCGGCGAGGCCCTGCTGCTCGCGCAGCCAGGCGAAGAGGGTCGCGACGCTCGTGCCCTCGAGCACGCCGGCGCTCGCGGGGGTGGTGAGGAAGGTGTCGCCGCGGCGCACCAGGAGGGTGGAGGTGGGCCCCTCGAGCACGTAGCCGTCGGAGGAGACGAACAGGACGTCGGCGGCGCCGCGGCGCTTCGCCTCGCGCACCGCGGCCATGTTGACGGCGTAGCTGAGGGTCTTCGCGCCGGGCAGCAGCCAGGGGCTGGTCGAGGCGGCGGTGGTGGCCAGGCCCCGGTCCAGCAGCGCGACCCGCATTCCGGCGCGGTAGGGGCTCCAGTCGTCGGAGACGCGGGCATGGATCCAGCAGGTGGGGGTGCCCTCGCCCTCGACGCCGCGGGTGAGCATGACGCGCACGCTCAGCTCGGCGACGCTCTCGTGCGCGGCGATGGCGGCGTCGACCGCCTCGGCGAGCAGCGCCTGGTCGGGGGCGGGCAGGTCGGTCATCTCCGCGCTGCGGGCGAGGCGGGCGAGATGGGGGCCGACGTTGACGGGCGTCCCGTCGAAGGCGCCGATGGTCTCGAACACGCCGTCGCCGCGGGTGGCGACGAGATCGGTGACGGAGAGCTGCGCGACCGCGGGATCGGCGAGGAGGTATCCGGGCCCGCCGTCGGCCGGTGCCCCGGTCGCACCGGGGACGAGCACGAGCACCGGGGCGGGGGTGTGGGGGCTGGTCGCGGTCATGTCACTGCTCCTGATCGGGGCCCCTCGGGTGACGGAGCCGTCTCACCAGGGTAGACCTGCCGGGCGCGGGCGCTCAGCCCCAGCCGATGCTCTCGCCGATCGCGGAGCTGCCGCGGGTGCTCGCCGCGCCTCCGCTCCCGGGGGCTCCGCCGAGCATCTCCCCGATCATCGCGACCAGGCGCTCGAACAGCGTGCCGGGCTCCTCGTCCCCGCCGAGGTCGAGACGTCCCGACGACGAGGTGCCGGGCGCCTGCGCGGGACCGTCCACGAGCCCCTGCAGGCCGCTCGAGCGCCCGTCCGCGCCGCCGCCGTCCGCGCCGCCGCCGTCGGCGGAGCCGTCGGAGCCGGACCCTCCGCCCGAGGAGGAGCCCCCGCCGCCCGAGCCGGAGCCGTTCTCCGCACCGCCGCCACCGCCGGCCGCCTCGGAGCCCCCGGAGCCGGCATCGCTCCCGGCCCCCGAGCCGCCGCCCGAGCCGCCGCTCTCGTCGCCGCCGCTCGTCCCGGAGCCCCCGGCCTCGCCGAGCCTCCCGTCCTCCCCGATCACCTCGCCGATCCCGGGCCCCGCGCCTCCGCCGGCGCCGAGCCCGGCCAGCAGCTCCTCGAGCAGCATCCCGAGGGCGAGTCCGCGCTGCAGGAGATCCGCGAGCAGCCCGCCGAGCAGGCTGCCGAGGAAGGCGCCGAGGAACGCGGCCCGCCCCTCGGGGGTGGACAGCGCCTCGCGCAGCAGCTCGGCGACGCGGCCCGCCGCCCCGTCGGCCGCTCCCGCGCCGCCGGCGCCGCCGTCGAGCAGGTCGCGCAGCGCGCCCTCGGCCGCGCGCGCCATGTCCGCGAGGAACGCGCCGGGGCTCGACCACGGGCCGCCGACGCTGTCGGGGCTCGAGACGGCCTCCTGCTCCTCGGCGTGCTGGGCAAGGCGCCGGGCCTGCTGGCGCAGCTCGACGCCGCGGTCCTGCAGCCCGGGGCGCACGATCCCGGCCCAGTCGGCGCGGAAGCGCTCGGCGTCCTCTCCCGTCCACTCGACGCCGTCGAGGGTCGCCGAGAGCCGCCCCTCGAGCTCGTCGAGGACGTCCGCGCGTCGCGCGCAGACGGCCCCCATGGTCCTCAGGGCCTCGGTGTCCGCGCCCCAGAATCCGTTCATGCCTCCCCGTTCCCCCTCGTCGTCCCCGCGCTGTCCCGGTCTCGCGCCTCCCCGGGCACGAGGACGAACCTATGTGCGCCGGACGTGTCTCGCCATGGGGAGGACTCCCCATCCCCGACCTGCGGCGTCACTCCCCCGCGGCGCGCTCGCGCACCCACGCGGGGACCCGCTCGGCGCCGACGCGGCCCACGAGGGCCCGGGCGTAGTCCGCGTCGATGCCGCCGATCCCGTCGAGGTCGCCCGGGTCGCGGTCGTACTCGAGGTCGGCGCCGAGTCGGATCCGGTCGGGGTCCTCGGGCGGGCGGGAGGCGTCCAGGCGCAGGGACACGAAGGCCTGGCGCTGCTCGGCGGCGCAGTGCTGCAGCGCATCGAGCAGCAGCGTGATCTGCGAGTCGACGGCGAAGACGCTGTCGCCGCCGCGGGAGGCGCCGTCGCGGTCCGTGACGACGATGCGGCCCGCCCACTCCTCGCCGTGCGGGAGGAACGCCGCGCCCACGTGCTGCCACTGCTCGTCGAGCTCGAGCGCGCCGAGCAGGACGGCGGCGAGGTCCTGGGTCAGGGCGCCCTGGCGCTCCATCGGCGTCTGCGGAGGCGGTGTCTGCGGGTGGCTCATGGTGCTCCTCTCGGCGGCCTGCGGCCCGCTCAGCGGGGGAAGGTCGCGCCCTCAGGGTAGTTAGGCAGGTGGTCCTCGACGATCTGCTCGCCGTCCTCGTGGAGGGCGACGTCGTAGCCGGAGGGCACGTACTCCCAGGGCTCGCTGCCGTGCTCGGGACCGACGCCGGCCGGCTGCTCCTCGCCCCAGCGGATGCGGGTCTCGTAAGTGTAGGAGCGGTCCTCCTCGCCGATCCCGTCGGCCATGAGGCTCTCGTAGCTGTAGATGGTGTCCTCGCCGCTGCGGGCCTGGTTCACCGCGTCCCACTGGCGGGTGTAGTTGATCTCCTCGCGGATGCCGCCGAGCTGGCGGGCCAGGACGTGCCCCGCGTTGAACTCGACGGGCTCGGAGGTGCCGTCCCCGCTCATGTCCCAGCGCTCGGCGATCTTCGACTGGATCGACTGGCTGCGGGCCATGTCGCGGTCGAGGACCACCTCGGGCACGTACAGGTGCTCGGTGCGGCCCAGCTCGTCGGTGCGGTAGTAGGCCTGCTCGTTGACGTGGTAGGTCGCGTCGGGGAGCGTCTCGCGCAGGTTCGGGTTCATCTCCTGGCCGCCGCCGTCGGCCTCGACGTAGGCGATGCGGCCCTCGGCGTCGGTGTAGTAGGTGCCGTGCTCGCCGACGTCGTAGCGGGTCGAGGGCTCGAGCGCGATCGGCGTGCCGTCCTCGTCGAGGCCGAAGGGCTCGTCCGACCCGTCGGGGGCGTGCTCGTGCCCTGCACCGACCTCGACGCGGTGCTCCGTGGCGGGCGGGGCGAGCTCGAGCCCGGTCCCCGGGAAGTCGAGCGTGCTCTCCCCGATCTCCGCGGAGGCGTCGGCCGCGGAGGCGACGGCGGGGAGCGGGGCGCTCGCCGCCAGGAGCCGGATCCCGTCCTCGGCCTCCAGCGCGGGAGCCGCCGACGCGGCGCTGTCACCGGGGCCGTCACCCTCGGCACCCGAGGCGCCGTCCTGCTCCTCGGCCTGCCGCGCGAGCTCCGCCGCCCCGTCCCGCAGCGCCCCGACGCGGCCGCGGAGCCCGGTGCGCACCCGGCCCGCCCAGTCCGCGCGGAACGCCTCCGCGTCCGGCCCCTGCCAGGCGACGCCGCCGACGAGCCCGTCGAGCTGCGCGGTCAGCTGCTCGAGCCGCTCCGCACCCCCGTCGACGGCACGGCCGTGCCCGCGCAGCATCTCGGGATCCGCCCCCAGGAATCCTGCCATGCCGTCCCCCGCTCCCCCGGTCGTGACCTGGTCGATCTCACCGTAGGGAGGGGGTGGGGGCGCGGGAATGGGGAGTTCTCCCCATCGTGCGCGGTGCGGGGAGTTGTTCGCCGGCCGGTCACCGGGGCGTCATCCCCGGCCCGGCTCAGCCGCCGTGGACGGCGAGCACGAGCCCGTGCTCTCGCCAGGCGAGGCGCAGCTCGAGCGGATCACCGTCGACGTCGACCTCCATCGGGTCCGCGCGGGTGCCGAGCGCGGCGCCGCGCAGATCGGCGAGGGCGAGCGCGCCGTCAGGATCCTCGACCGTCGGGGCCAGGAACTCGACCTCGGGGACGTCCTCGACCATGCCGAGGATCGCAGCGAAGAGGTGCGCGTCCAGGAGCTGCTCGGCGGCGTCGGTGCGGGCGTCCTCGGAGTCGTCCTCGGCGGGGCCGCGCGCGGAGAGCTCGGTCAGGGTGGCCTCGAGCGCGTCGGTGAAGAGCTCCAGGTAGGTGGGGAGATCGGGGGCGGCGAGCTGCAGGGCGAGGTCCTCGCCGATGCCGTGGACCGCGCCGGGGGAGCCGTCGGCGTCGAGGGTCAGCACCACCGCGGTGTCCGGCGTCTCGTACAGGGGGTAGTACGCGGTCGCGTCGCCGAGCAGGGTGTAGGGCCCGACGTCGGTGCGGTTCTCGACCAGCAGGGTGAGCACGGGCAGGCCGCGCAGGGTGATCCCGCCGAGCTCGTCGACGAGCTGCTCGAGGGCGGGCGGCGGATCCGCCGCGACCTCCTCCTCGGTCACGGCGAGCCCGGGCACGACCGCCGCGTCCTGCGGGTGGACGGTGGCGAGGGAGGCGAGCCGGTCCAGGACCGGGCGCAGCGGGGCGATCGGCAGCACCTCGGCGCCGTCGGGCCAGGGCAGGGAGGAGGTCATCGGAGTGCTCACCGCCCCAGTCTGGCACGCACGGGCGCTCAGGAGCCGGGCCGGATCCTGCTCTCGAGCGCGTCGAGGTCCAGGTCGCCGGCCTGGGACTCGGCGATCAGCTGACGCGCGGCGGGCACCGCGTCCCAGGTGTTCCACAGCAGCACGCCCTCGACCACGCCGTCGTCGAGGTAGTGGACCACGGCCGCGGTCCGCTCCCGGTTCCACACCTCGCGCATCTCGAGGGAGGAGTCCAGCCGGCCCACCGCCTCGTAGCCGTCGTCGAAGAGGTCGGAGAAGAACAGCGGCGTGCGGTCGTACTCCTCGCGCTCCTCCTCCGGGCGGGTCATGTTCCGCCCGGCGACCGCGCCGGAGGCCTCGGCGTGGTCGACGTGCTCGACGTGGCGGCGCCCCAGCAGCGCGTCGTCGTAGAGCACGACGTCCCCGGCGGCGAACACGTCCGGGGCGCTGGTGCGCAGGTGCGGATCGACGACCACGAAGCCGCGGTCGGTGACGATCCCGGCCTGCTCGGCGAGGGAGGTCGCCGGATGCACCCCGAGCCCGAGCACGACCGCGTCGGCCGTGAGGGTCTCCCGATTCGCGGCGCGGAGGGTGAGGGTCGCGTCGGCGGAGACCTCGGCGAGACGGAAGCCGCCGACCAGCTCCACGCCGCGCTCGGCGAAGACCTGCTCGAGGTGGCCGGTGAGCGAGTCCGGGAGCATGTGCTCGAGGATCCTGGTCCCGCCGTGGGCGAGGGTCACCTCCGCGCCGACGGCGGTGAGGGCGGCGGCGATCTCGGTGCCGATGAAGCCGCCGCCGACCACGGCGATGCGGGCCCCCTCGGTCGCCAGGGAGCGCAGGTGGCGGTAGTCGCCGACGGTGCGGAAGGTCATCACGCGCGAATCGTGGACGTCCGGGAGGTGGTGCGCGGAGGAGCCGGTCGCCAGCAGCGCCGTGCGGAAGCGGATCCGCTCGCCGCGCGCGGTGATCGCGGTGCGCGAGGCGGGCAGCAGCTGGGTGACGACGGTCGAGGTGAACAGGTCCGCGCCGGTCGCCGCGGCGGTGCCGAGGTCCTGGCCATCGGGGTCGGCGTCCTCCCCCGTCCAGAGGTCCTTGGACAGGGCGGGGCGGTACACGGGGGCGTGCGGATCCGCGGAGAGGATCGCGATGCTCGCCTCCTCGTCGGCCTCCCGGATCGCTCTCGCGGCGGCGTCCGCGGCGATGCCCCCTCCGATGATCAGGTGGTCGTAGCTGTCCCTCGGGTCCGTCATCGGAGCCTCCTTCGGCGAGCACTGGTCTCCACGGTAAGCCCGTCCCCCGGTGTGCGCCATCTCCTGCCGGTCGGGACGGCCCTGCCGCGGCGTCCTCGCGCGTGTTTGGATGAGCGGGCACACCCGCGAGGACCGGAGGTCACCACCATGGGACGCGAGATCGGCTCCACCGAGTACACCCGTTCCCAGCGCACCCGCTACCGGCGGGAGCTGAGGCGCAATCTCGACCTCTTCGAGACCTTCCTGGACACCGCGGAGTTCGTCGACGAGGGCACCGTCGGCGTCGAGCTCGAGATGAACCTCGCCGAGCAGGAGTCGATGGCTCCTGCGCTGATCGCGGACACCCTGCTGGAGGACCTCGACGACGAGCAGTACGTCCACGAGATCGGCCGTTTCAACCTCGAGGCCAACCTGCCGGTCACCCACCCGCACGGGACCGGGCTGAGCGAGCTGGAGACGGCCCTCGGCGCCGCGATCGACCGCGCCGACCGGGCCGCGCGCGCCCGTGGGGCCCGCATCGTGCCCGTCGGCCACCTGCCGACGATCTCCGAGGACCTCTTCGCCGACGAGGCGTGGCGCGCCCCGGGCGCCCGCTACGAGGCGCTCGAGTCGAGCGTCATGGAGGCCCGCGGCGAGGAGGTCACGCTGCGGATCGAGGGCGAGGGCCGCGGCGTGGACACCACCTTCGACTCGATCGCGCCGGAGAGCGCGTGCACCTCGATGCAGCTGCACCTGCAGGTCCCGCCCGAGCAGTTCGCGGCCGCATGGAATGCGGCGCAGGCGATCGCCGGCCCGCAGGTCGCGCTCGCCGCGAACTCCCCGTTCCTGCTGGGCAGGCGGCTGTGGCACGAGACCCGCATCCCGACCTTCGTGCAGGCCCTGGACACCCGCCCGCCCGAGTACGCGGCGCAGGGGGTGCGGCCGCGGGTGTGGTTCGGCGAGCGCTGGATCACCTCGATGTTCGACCTCTTCGAGGAGAACGTGCGGCTGTTCCCTGCGCTGATCCCGGAGTCCCGGGAGATGGCGGAGGAGCCGCTGCTGACCGAGGGCCACTCCCCCCGGCTCCACGAGCTGATGCTCCACAACGGCACGGTGTGGCGCTGGAACCGGCCGATCTACGATCCCGGCACGGACCTGCCGCACCTGCGGCTCGAGAACCGGCTGCTGCCCGCGGGCCCCACCTCCGCGGACATGGCCGCCAATGCCGCGTTCTTCTACGGGATCGTCCGCTCGCTGGTGCACGAGCGGCGGCCGCTGTGGTCGAGGATGAGCTTCGAGCAGGCCGACGAGTCCTTCCAGCAGTGCGCGCGCTGGGGGCTCGAGGCGCGGGTGCGCTGGCCGAAGGTGGGTCGAGTGCGCGTCGCGGACCTCCTCCAGGAGCTGCTGATCCCGCAGGCGATGGAGGGGCTGCGCGAGCTCGGGGCCGACGAGTCGGTGATCGCCCACTTCGGCGGGATCCTCACCGAGCGCGCCCGCACCGGCCGCAACGGCGCCCGCTGGCAGATCGACACGGTCACCTCCCTCGAGCTGCGCGGCGGCACGCGCGAGGAAGCGCTCGCGGAGATGACCCGCCGCTATCTCGCGGGAGTCGACTCGGGCGAGCCCGTGCACGCCTGGCAGGTCCCGGCCCGCCAGCGGGGCTGACGCTCCGACCGTCCGTCCACATCGCGGACAGGAATCTCACAGAGCAGTACAGTGCTCCCATGAGCACCCAGACCCCGGCGCCCGCGAGCACCGCACGCGCCTCCGAGGACCGCTCCGCGCGCATCGCGGTGACGATCTTCCCCGCCCTGATCCTGCTGGCCGCCGCGATCGGCTTCTTCGCCCCATCCGTGGGTCAGACCCTCGCGCCGTTCACCAGCATCTACCTCGGCGTGATCATGTTCGCGATGGGGCTCACGCTGACGCTGCCGGACTTCGGCCTCGTGCTGCGTCGCCCGCTCCCGGTGCTCATCGGCGTGGTGGCCCAGTACGTGATCATGCCGCTGGTGGGCCTGCTGGTCACCGTCCTCCTGCAGCTCCCGCCCGAGCTCGCCGTCGGCGTGATCCTCGTGGGCTGCGCCCCCGGCGGCACCAGCTCGAACGTGATCTGCTATCTCGCGAAGGCGGACACCGCCCTGTCGGTGACCATGACCTCGATCTCCACCCTGCTCGCACCGCTGATGACCCCGCTGCTGACGCTGTGGCTGGCCGGCTCCTACCTTCCCGTCGACGCGGGCGCGATGGCGATGTCGATCGTGCAGATGGTGCTGATCCCCGTGGTCGGCGGCCTCGTCGTGCGCCTCGTGGCCGGGAGGCTCGTGGACCGGATCCTGCCGGCTCTGCCGTGGGTCTCCGTCGCCGGCATCTCCCTGGTCGTGGTCTCCGTGGTCTCCGGCTCGACCGAGGCGATCGTCTCCGCCGGCGCGATCGTGCTGCTGGCCGTCGTGCTGCACAACGGGCTCGGCTACCTGCTCGGCTACTGGGCCGCACGGCTCCTGCGCCAGGGCGAGCGCGCCGCCCGCACCACCTCCGTCGAGGTCGGGATGCAGAACTCGGGCCTCGCGGCGACGCTCGCCGCGAGCGCCTTCAGCCCGGCCGCGGCGCTGCCCGCGGCGATCTTCTCGATCTGGCACAACCTCTCCGGCGCGGTGCTCGCGATGTACTACCGCCGCAGCGCCGACCGCCACCAGACCGACCCGGTCTGAGCCGCCTCCCCAGCACCACGCTCGGGGCACGCGGGAGCCCTGCTCAGCGCGACTGCGGGCGACCGCCCTCGGGCAGCTCGGCCTTCCCGCTGCCGGTGCGCGAGGGCAGGGTGCCGGGGTCCGCCGCCGACAGCTCGGCCTCCTCGTCGTCCTCCTCGTAGGGATCGCGCATCACCGGGATCTCCGAGGTGTACGTCGGCTCGACCACGTAGTCCTCGGTGTCGTACTCCTCGTCCTCCTCGCGCCGCTCGTACTCCTCCGGCGGGAGCACCTGGGCCCACTCGCGGGTGCGGATCGGGGGCAGCTCTCCGGCGTCCTCCTTCAGGGCGCGCAGCAGGGCGTACATCTGGAACCAGCCCATCACGAAGAACGGCAGTCCCACCAGGATGATCGTGGACTGCAGGGCGGTCAGCCCGTCCTCGCCGGAGAACACCAGCAGCGTCGCGGTGATCACGCCGATCGTGATGCCCCAGAAGATCCTCTGGCCCAGCGGGTTGTAGTCCTCGTGGCCGTTGGCCATCGAGTCGGTGACCAGTGCGGCGGAGTCCACGGAGGTCACGAAGAAGATGACCACGAGGATGATCGCGATCACCGAGACCGCGAAGGCGGCCGGGTAGTTGTCCAGGAAGGCGAACAGCGCCCCGGGGATGTCCCCGTCGCCCACGACCCGGTCCACGAGGCCGCCCTCGCCGCGCAGCTCGATGTCGAAGCTCGCGTAGCCGAAGATCCCGAACCACAGCACGGAGAAGCCGGCCGGCACCGCGAGCACGCCCGAGACGAACTCGCGGATGGTGCGGCCCCTGGAGATGCGGGCGATGAAGATGCCCACGAAGGGCGACCAGGTGATCGTCCAGGCCCAGTAGAAGACGGTCCAGGTGTTCTGCCAGCCGGTATCGGCCTGGGCGTCGTTCCACAGCGCGAGCTCGGGCAGGGTGACCAGGTAGTTGCCGAAGGACTCCAGCGTCCCCTTGAGGATGAACAGGGTCGAGCCGCCCGCGACGAGCACGAAGATCAGCAGCAGCACGGCCATGACGATGTTGAGGTTGGAGAGGACCTTGATCCCCTTCTCCAGGCCCAGGGACACCGAGATCAGGGCGAGACCGCTGACCACGCCGATGATGACGAGGTTCCACACCGCGTTCTCGGGCACGCCGAACAGCTGGTTGAGGCCGCCGTTGATCTGCAGGGTGCCCAGGCCCACCGAGACCGCGACGCCGAAGACCGTGCCGATGATCGCGATGATGTCGATGATCTTGCCGATCGGCCCGTGGATGCCCTCGCCCAGCAGCGGCTGGAAGATCGAGCTCACGCGCGGCGGCAGGTTGCGCTTGTGGATGAAGTACGCGAAGCACAGCGCGGGCAGGGTGAAGATCGCCCAGGTGTGCAGGGTGAAGTGGTAGTAGGTGAAGTTCATGGCGTCCCGGGCCGCGGCCCAGGTGCCGCCCTCGATGCCGAGCTCGGCGCCGCGCGGCGGATCGCCGAAGTGGCTGATCGGCTCGGCCACGCCCCAGAACATGAGGATCGAGCCGATGCCCGCGGCGAAGAGCATCGCGAACCAGGCGCTGCCGGAGTGCTCGGGCGGCTCGTCGTCGGGCCCGAGCTTCACGCGGCCGAAACGCCCCATGGCGATGAAGATCAGGAACGCCAGGAACACGGTGACGCCGAGGATGTAGAACCATCCGAGATTGGTCATCAGCCACTGCGAGGCGGCGTCGGTCGCGGCGCCCATGGGGTCGGTGAACACGATCGTCGCGACGACGAAGGCGAGGATGATCGCCGCCGAGCCGAAGAAGATCACGGGTGAGGTGCGCAGCCGCAGCGCATCGTGGAGTCTGGTCAGCAAGGCGATCGTCTCCTCGTGCGACGGCTCGGGCGCCATCGGGAATGGTGCTCCGCTGCCGGCCCGCCGCAGGGTGGTCTGGTCATCGGTCCCCCGTCAGTATGGCGAACCGAGTGTCGAATCGCACATCGAGCACGGCGCCGCGGGCAGGCGACGACGGGGAGTCCTCCCCATCGCGCCCTCGCCGGCCCCGGGCTACCGTGTGTCCGAAAGCTCCCGATCAGAGGCGGAGGCCCCTCATGAGCACCCCGTACGGCATGCCGCCGACCCCTCCGACCGGGGGACCCCCGGCGCCGCCGCCGAAGAGCCGCACCCCGCTGTACATCGCGCTGGTCTGCGGCTGTGCGCTCCTGCTGGTGCTCGCCCTCGTCGCCGTCGGCGTCGGCGTGTTCGTGATCGGCCAGGACCGCGAGGAGGAGCCGACGCAGGAGCCGTCCACGACCAGCACCCCGTCCGAGGACCCGACCACCGGCATCGAGACCGACCAGCCGATCGACCAGCCCACCGAGGGCCCGGAGCCCGAGTCGACCACGTCGGCCGGCGAGTCGCTCTCGCTCACCGTCTCCGCGCCCCAGGAGGGGCCCACGCTCACCAAGAGCGACGACGAGAAGGTGGACTCGACGAATGGGAAGTTCGTGGGAGTCTCCGTGACGATCTGGAACAAGGGCTCCGAGGACATCGGGCTCTCGTCCGAGAACTTCCGCTTCTACGACGAGGACGGGGAGGAGCATCCGGTCGTCTACGGCTCGTTCACGACCTCGGGTCCGCGCGTCACGCCCGACGAGGAGGCGACCGCGCTGCTGTACGCGGACGTGCCCGAGGACATGGTGCTCACGGAGATCGGCTACATCGACGAGGTCGGCACCGGGGGCACGGAGGTCCGCCTCCCCGTCGGCTGAGTCGGCTGAGCGCGCAGGACGGCCACCACCAGCACGGTCACCGCCGCGGCGACGCCGATCAGGGTGACCACGGCGATGAGCGGCTCGCTGCGCAGCAGCTGCGGGATCAGCCGTGCCGGCACCAGCGCCGCGAAGCCGAAGGCGATGAGGGTGCCGAGGTACGAGCCGACCATGAAGCCGCGGTGCACCTCGACGCTCCCGCTGCGTATGCCGACGATCGCGGCGACGAGGCACACGAGGGTCCAGATGGACAGCCCGTGCAGCCAGCTGAACCCGTGGTCCACGATCCAGAAGCTCGAGACGCACGTGACCACCATCGCCCCCGCCCAGAACGTGCCGAGCATCCGGTGGGCACGATCGCGACGCCGCCGGAGGATCTGGAAGGGTCCGAGCAGCAGGACGACGAGTGCGGCGACGGCGTGGAGGATGATCACTGGCGTGAAGGCGTCCATGCGGCGACGATAGTTCCACTATCCACGACCGCGCCATCAGGATAGTCGCTGGTCGTCGCACTATCCGAGGAGGTTCCCGGCATGCTCCTGCACGAGCTCGCGGCGGCGACGGGGGTCTCCGCCGCCTCGATCAAGTACTACCGGCGCGAGGGACTGCTGCCGCCCGGGGAGCGGATCACCGCGACCCGGCAGGACTACGGCCGTGCCCATGTCGAGCGGCTCGAGCTGATCCAGGTGCTGCGCGAGGTCGCGGGCGCCCCGATCTCCCGGATCTCGCGCGTGACCACCCTGCTCGACGACCCGGAGGTGCCGCTGCTGCAGGTCCTGGCCGAGTCGCAGACCCTCGCGCTCGGCCTCGAGGACCCGGTCGAGCGGCCCTCGTCGGACGGGTCGGACCGGTCGCCGCCGCGGGAGCATCCCTCGATCCCGCCGCTGCTCGAGCATCTGGGCTGGCCGGACGTCGACTCCGCGCCGCGCCGCGCGCTCGACGAGCTGCTGCGCACGCTGCAGGGGTGGGAGGTGCCGACCGACCTGGGGATGCTGGTGCGCTACGCCGAGCCGATGGCGCGGATCGCCCGCTCCGACGTGGACTGGATGGGCGCGCCGCCGGGACGGGAGGGGCCGCCCGTCTCGCAGGACGTCGCGGTGATGCGCGCGGTCGCGGGCGCGATCGCCTTCGACCGACTGGTCCGACTGCTGCGGCTGCTGGGGCACACGAGCTACTCGATCCTCGATGCGATGCAGGTCGACGACGGATCCGAGGCTGCGGAGGACGCCGTTTCCAGGGAATGAACAGGCTCGGCACAGTGCTTTACCCGGCAGGGGCTGTTCACTGTTCCCAACGCGTCACCGGAGGACCCGCTGACTGAGGAGGAGGCGGGATCCGCTGATCCGGGGACGCGGGGGAAAGGGATGGCCCCGGCTCGTGGGGACGAGCCGGGGCACTTTCCTGTCCGGCGTCCTTCCGCCGCGCGAGCGCGCTCAGCGTCGCAGGTCGATCCCGAAGACGCGACGGATCTGCGCGACGGCGTGACGGGTGAAGCGGCGGTCCGAGGGGGTCGAGGAGAAGGGCAGCACGAGCCCGGGATGCGCCGGGTGGGTGACCCGGCCGTGGTTCGCCCCCGGGGTGATCACGAAGCCCGCCTCCTCCATCCGACGCAGCAGCTCTCGCCGGGAGGTGGGATGCCGTGTGCCCTGCCCGCCGCGGGTCGAGGGCCCGGCGGCGTCCTCGGCGATGTCGAGGGCGGGCTCGTAGTCGTCGGGCCGCACGCTCAGGGCGTAGCGGGTGGAGAACAGGCCGATCACGGCGTTGTCCGCACGTCGCACCTGCACCACGAGGTCGCCGCGCAGGAAGTGGTCGCTCGCGCCGGCGTCCGCGGTCCAGGCGTCCTCGGGGTCGGCGACGGCCAGTACGATCCGCTCCCCGTCGGCCCCGGCGACGCCGACGGCGCGGATGTCCTCGTCGCGGATCCTCAGCGGCCGCGGCAGCGGTCGGGGGTCGTCGGCGTCGAGGGTGTGCACGGCCTCGACGGGTGCCCTCGAGGCGCTGCGCGGCAGCTCGACGGTCCGCGCCCGTCGTCGCCGGAGCGGCGCCGACGGCTGCCCGGGCGGCACGGGGCTCGGCTCCGCCCGCCGCTCCGGCACGGCGGTGTAGTCCACCGGCCGCACCGTGCGCGCAGGATCCTTCCGCCCGGCGAGCGCCTTCGGCGTCGGCGCAGGAACGGGCCGCTTCCCGCTGCTCGCCATCCCGTCCCCTCCCCTCGCACGTGCTCGACCGCCCGATGACCGGTCTCCCCCGATGGTGCCACGGCGTCGCGGTCCGCTAGCGTGGCGCCCGTCTCGTCCCGTCCGCCGTGAGGATCCCCGTGACCGTCCCCGTCGCCCGCCGCTCCCCGTCAGCGCCCCTCGCCGCGGCGCTCGCCGCGCTCCTCCTCGTCGCGGGCTGCAGCGGCTCCCCCGAGGAGGAGGCCTCCTCCGCCCCGGGGACCGCCGCCGAGGAGCCGGCGGCCTCCGACGCGGGCGGCGCCTCCGACGACGGCGGGAGGAGGACCGCCGTGGCGGTGCCGCAGGAGACGTACGAGCTCACACCGGCACCCGACGGCTTCGCCCCGCCGGAGCCCTGCTCGGGCGAGGGTGCCTACTTCACCGAGAAGGGAGGGGAGGCGACCCCGGACCTCCCCGAGCGCGGCGGCGAGAGCCTCACCGTGTCCCTCGAGGGCATCGAGGGCGACCGCGCCCGTCTCGTCGCCCAGGTCGGCGACAGCCCCGCCCGGGAGATCGAGCCGATCACCCTGGGCGAGACCGTCGCCGTCGGGCACTGGACCCTGTCGGTGACGAGCGTGTGCGCCGGCACCGAGCAGGTCGAGTTCGACCTCATCGACTGAGGCGCGCCCTCCGCAGCGTCCAGGCGCCTCCCGCGATGAGCGCGGCCGTCGCCGCGAACCACGGCGCGGCCTCGGCACCTGTCCGCGCGAGCGAGCTCGCGGGAGCTCCGTCGGCCCCGCCGGGGGACGCAGAGGCATCGGACCCGGCAGATGAGCCTGAGGTGGCGGCGGGCGCGCCGACCTCGCCCTCCGAGCCCGCGCCGACGACGGCATCGCTCCCGGCGGAGGAGCCGGAGGAGTCGGAGCCTGCGGGGACTCCGGGGCCGGCGTCGGTCCCGGACCCGGCGCTCTCCTCGTCCTGCTCGTCCTCCTCGTTCCCGGGCACGCCCTCGGCCCCGCACCGCGCGTCCAGGATCCCGATCCCGCGCAGCGCGTGGCCTCCGGTCGCGGCGTCGTCGGCGAACCATGCCTGGCGCACTCCGTCGGTGCACACGTCGGTCGGCTCGAGGGCGACACCCTCGTTCGCGAAGGCCGCCGGCATGCCGGCGGCGCGGTCGAGGACCACGGCCTCGGCGGCGGGATCGGCGTCGGAGAGGTCGTAGAGCACGGAGCGGCCGCCGAGCGCCTCGTCGGCGAAGGCCCACAGGGTGTCCGTGGCGGGATCGTGGTCGAGCGCCATGAGCCCCTCGAGGGGGGAGGGCAGGGTCGCGAGGAGCTGCGCCGTCCCGCCCTGCTGGAGGGCGAGGGCGTACACGTCGCCGGTGTCCTCGAGGACGGCGAGCGCATACGCCTCGGCCTCGGGCAGCTCGTCGACGAGCCCGGCCAGGGAGCTCGCGGGCACCGTCTCGACGCCCTCCAGGCCGCCGTTGGCGCCGGTGGCGGGCAGCAGCGAGGTCAGATCCCATTCCGCGACGGCGGTGAGCTCCTCGTCTCCCGTCGCGGGGTCCAGCGCGAGGATCGTGTTGCGGGAGGCGCCCTTGGCGTCGTTGTCGCGCTCGACGGCGAGGTAGACCCGGCCGTCCTCGCCCACGGAGATGCCCTCGCCGTCGGGGGTGCCGGTGCCGTCGGCGAAGCGGGTGAGCTTGCCGCCGGCGGGCCAGCCCGCGCTCTGCGCCCACAGCCCCTGCTCGTCCCGGACGAGGCGGGAGACCCGGCCGGCGTCGTTGTTGACGGCCCACAACACCTGGCTGCCGTCCTCGAGGACCTGGAGGTCGAGGCCGGAGAGGTCCTCGCCCCACTCGCCCTCCCGGTCGCCGACGACGAGCTGCCCGTCGGTCGGCAGCGGCTCGCCCACGACCTCCTCGACCGTCCCGCAGTCGTTCTCCGCACCGGGGGTCGCCGCGCCGGACGGGACGTACTCGCCCTCGCAGAGCGCGAGGGACGGAGTGACATGCTCGTCCCAGGACACCTGACCGAGCAGCGCACCGGAGGGATCCTGGAGGCGGACCATGTCCTCGCTCCCGAGCCCGTAGCCGAGCTCGTCACCGGTGATCAGCAGCAGTGCGCCGGGCGCGAGCACGGTGCCCTCGGGGAGCACGTGCACGTGATCGTCCTCGGCGTCGAGGATCCGGTGGCCGGAGAGGTCCACGGGCGCTTCACCGAGGTTCTTGAGCTCCACGAAGTCGCCGCCCGAGGAGTTGGTCTCGTGGATCAGCACGTCGCCGACGGTGTTCGGGGCACCGGGGGTCGCGACGCGGCTCATGGCGTAGGTGCCGTCGGCGCCGAGCTGCCAGGACGGGACGGCGTGCTCGCCCTCGGGCCAGCCGGTGCCGTCGGCGAGCATGCCGTCGGGGGTGAACAGGCGGGCCTGGTCGCCCTTGCCGAGGCCGAAGGGCATGCCGGTGAACACGTAGCTCTCGCCGGGGGCGAGGCTCGTGCCGTCGGGGATCACGGCGGGGACCTCGGTCGGGATGTCCTTCTCGTCGAGCAGGTACCAGCCGGAGAGGTCGACGGTGCGCTCGGCGACGTTGGTGACCTCGACCCAGTCGTCGCCGTCGGAGAACACCTCGGTGACGCGCATGGTGTCGGCATCGGGGTGCTCGGCGGGCACCTCGGGGGCGACGTAGGGGCCGGAGTTCTCCTCGCCCTTGGTCGGCTCGGCGGAGGCGACGACCTCGCCGTCGATCACGATGTAGGTGGTGGGGGCGTGCTCGGTCCAGGCGAGGCGGTCGATCACGGTGGTGCCGTCGGCGGCGATCAGCCGCACCTCGTCCGCCGTCCCGAGCCCGAAGTCGAATCCGCCGGGCACGGCGTCCGCGTGCTCGATCACGAGGCGCTCCCCGGGCTCGATGACGGTGCCGGCGGGGAGGGTCCAGGTGCGCGAGTCGTCGTCGTCCTTGAGGAACCAGCCCGAGACGTCCACCGTCTCGCTCCCGGAGTTGACCAGCTCCACCCAGTCCTCGCCGCCGCTCGGGTCATCGGACTCGACCTCGGAGATCCGCACGTCCGACGGGGCCGCGAGGGCGGGGACCGCGGTGAGTCCCACGATCGGCAGGGCGAGCGCGAGAGCACCGGTCAGCACGAGAGGGCGGGCGAGGGAGCGTGGTCGCACGGTGACTCCTTGGTCGTCTGGTGTGGGGCCCCGGGATCCCATCAGCGTCGGATGAACGGTCGGGGTGGTCTCCGTGACCGGGGGATGATGGGGGCATGTCGCCTGCCCCGCACCGCTTCGACCTCGACGCCGTCGGGGCCGGGCTGCCCGTCGCCGCCGCGCGGGAGGAGCTCGTGGCCGCCGCCCGCACGGGCGCGCTCGTGGTCACGGCCCCGCCCGGCACCGGCAAGACGACCCTGGTCCCGCCGCTGGTGGCGACGATGGTGGACGGCCTCACGCTGGTCACGCAGCCTCGCCGGGTCGCGGTGCGCGCCGCCGCTCGTCGCCTCGCCTCCCTCGACGGCTCCGCGCTCGGCGGGCCTGTCGGCTTCACGGTGCGCGGCGAGCGGCGGGTCGGCCCCGGCACCGCGGTCGAGATGCTCACCCCGGGGGTGCTGCTGCGCCGCCTCCTGGCCGATCCCGCGCTGCCCGGCGTCGCCGCCGTCGTCCTCGACGAGGTCCACGAGCGCTCCCTGGAGACGGACCTGCTGCTGGGCATGCTCGCGGAGACGCGGCAGCTGCGGGAGGACCTGCTGGTCGGGGCGATGTCGGCGACGCTCGACGCCCGCGCCGTCGCGGAGGTGCTCGATCACGCCGCGATCGTCGAGGTGCCGAGCGCGCTGCATCCCCTGCGCATCGAGCACGCCCCCTCCCCCGCCCCGCGGCTCGACGCCCGCGGCGTGACCCGCGCGTACCTCGACCATCTCGCCCGCACTGCCGCCCGCGCCCAGCGGGAGGAGGGCTGCGACGCGCTCGTGTTCGTGCCCGGCGCCCGCGAGGTCGACGAGACGGTCACGCGGCTGCAGGGCCTGGTCGGCGACGACGTGGAGGTGCTGCCCCTGCACGGCCGGCTCTCCGCCGCCCGACAGGACCGCGCGACCGGCGGGCGCCGTCCCGGGGAGCCGCCGCGGATCGTGGTCTCCACGGCGCTCGCGGAGAGCTCGCTGACGGTGCCCGGGGTGCACCTGGTGATCGATGCGGGGCTGTCGCGGGAGGTGCGGCGCGACCGCGGACGGGACATGTCGGGGCTGGTCACGGTCAGCGCCTCCCGCGCCGCGATCGAGCAGCGCGCCGGGCGTGCCGCCCGTCAGGGCCCGGGCCGGGCGGTGCGCGTGTTCTCCGAGGCGGAGCTCGCGGGGATGCCTGCCCAGTCCCCGCCCGAGATCACCGCCGCGGATCTCACCGACGCCGCGCTGTGGCTCGCCTGCTGGGGCACGCCGCGCGGAGAGGGCCTGCCGCTGCTCACGTCGCCTCCCGCCGCGGAGATCCGCGCCGCCGAGGACACGCTGCGCGCGCTCGACCTGGTCGACGCCGAGGGGCGCCCGACCCTGGCCGGTGCGCGCACCGCCCGCCTCCCCGTGGGCGTGCGCGAGGCGCGGGCCCTGCTCGCGGGCGGGGCGTCGGCCCCGGAGGTCGTGGCCGCGATCTCCGACGACCACCGGCCCGCCGGCGCCGATCTCCCCCGCCTCCTCGCGGAGCTCCGCGCGGGCCGAGCCCCGGGCGCCGAGCGCTGGCGCCGCGAGCGCGACCGCCTGGCGCGCCTCGCCCCCGCCGCCGGGGAGGCGTCCGCCTCCCCGGGCGCGGTCCTGGCGCTGGCCCGGCCCGAGCGGATCGCGCGCCGCACCGCCGAGGGCTCGCGCAGCTATCTCCTCGCCTCCGGCACCCGGGCCGCGCTCCCTGAGGGCAGCGGGCTGCTGGGCGCCCCGTGGCTGGCGGTGTGGGAGGTGCAGCGCGCCGAGGGCCGGGCGGCCGACGGCACCGGGGCGGTGATCCGCGCCGCCGCTCCCCTCACGGAGGCGGAGGCCCTCGAGCGCGGCGCCGGGCTGCTGGTCGAGGAACGCACGGCCGTGCTCGAGGACGGGGCGGTCCGGGCCCGTCGTCGGCGTGCCCTCGGCGCGATCGAGCTGTCCTCGACCCCGGTCGCCGCGACGGCCGGGGACACGGTCCCCGCGGTGCTGAACGCGGTCCGCGACCAGGGCCTGGACGCGCTGAGCTGGACCGACGCAGCCCGCTCCCTCCGCGCCCGGCTCGCCCTGATCCATCACGAGCTCGGCGGGCCGTGGCCGGCCGTGGACGAGGCCTCGCTGCTGGGCTCGCTCGAGACCTGGCTCGCCCCGCACGTCCGCGCCCGGCCGGATCGCATCGACCTGGTCGCCGCGCTCCGCACCCTCCTGCCCTGGCCGGAGGCCTCCGAGCTCGACGCCCTCACCCCCGAGCGCCTCCCGGTCCCTTCCGGGGCCACCGCCCGCATCGACTACCCCGAGGACGGGGCGGGTCGCCCCGTGGTCGCGGTGAAGCTGCAGGAGCTGTTCGGTCTCGCGGAGACGCCGCGCCTGGTGCGGGGCAGGGTGCCGGTGCTCTTCCACCTGCTCTCCCCGGCCCGTCGGCCGCTCGCGGTCACGGACGACCTGCGCTCCTTCTGGGACGGTCCGTACCGGGAGGTGCGCAAGGAGATGCGCGGCCGCTACCCGAAGCACCCCTGGCCCGAGGACCCGTGGACGGCGCCCGCGACGTCCCGCACCACGGCGCGGCTCAGGTCGCGCTGACCCCCGCGACCACGGCGCTCGCGGCGAGCACCGCGGTCATGTCGTCGACGACCTTCTTCACGGCCTGCGCGGCAGGGCTGTCGATCTCGAGGTCGCGGAGGCGCTGGTCGAGATCACGGCGGGAGAGCTCCGGCAGGTCGTCCTTCAGGATCCGGTGCGCGATCCCGAGGGCGCGCAGGATCTCGAGCAGCATCCCGTCCTGCAGCGAGGCGCGGGAGGGGTCCTCGACGGCGGCGGCGAGGCGTGTGCGCAGCGCGGTCTCGATCTCGTCGTCATGGGTGGGCCAGGTGGTCGTGAACCAGCCGTCCTTGCGCTGCACGGCGCCGACCGCGGCGTAGCCCTCCCCGATCACCTCGGTGAGGTCCATGGTGCGGTGGGCGACGGCGGTGCTCAGCGGCTTCCCCTCGAGCTCGGTCAGCGCGCCGAGGGCCTGGTCCAGCACCGGGAGGTCGGTCGGCTCGGTGTCCAGCACCTGCACCGTCGGGGTGCGGTCCTCGCTCAGCGCGATCCGCTCGCGAAGGGTCAGCTCCGTGATCGCCGCGGCGGCGAGGGCCTGGCGCCGGTACGAGGTCGAGTCCTGACGGCCGGCGTCGTTCGTCAGCAGCAGGAACAGCTCTCCAGGGATCGTGTGCGTCGTCATGTCCCCACCCTTCCAGAGCGGGTCCGCCCCAGGATCCGACGATCGTCTGGCCCCTCCCCCTCCCTCCCGGCAGGTGCCCAGCGACCTCTGGCACGATGCGCAGCATGCTCCTGCTGCGCACTCCGTCCCGCCTCTACCGCGTGCTCGCCTTCGCGGAGATGGTCACCTGGACCCTGCTCCTGCTCGGCATGCTGCTGAAGTACGGGCTGCAGCTGACCGAGGTCGGGGTGCGGATCGGCGGGAGCCTGCACGGCTTCGTGTTCCTCGCCTACCTGGTGGTGACGGTGCTGGTCGCGGTCGACCAGCGGTGGAGCATGGGCCGGCTCGCTCTCGGCCTCGGCTCCGCGCTGGTCCCCTATCTCACCGTCCCCTTCGAGCGCTGGGCGCACCGCACCGGCCTGCTGGGGGACGCCTGGAGGCTGCGCGAGGACGCGCCGCGCACGGCGCCGGAGCGGGTGGTCGCCCTCGCGCTGCGCCGCCCGGTGCTCGCCGCGGTGATCGCGCTCCTCGCGGTCGCGATCGTGTTCTCGGTGCTGCTGTCCCTCGGGCCGCCCACCGAATGGTTCGCCTGATCGGCCCCTGAGCACCTTGAACGGCTCGTAGACTCCTCGGGTGCGGTGCCACCACTTCGACTCCGGCGCGTGCAGGTCCTGCACGCTCCTGGACCTCCCGCGCCCGCGGCAGCTCGCCCGCGGTCGCGAGCGGGTCGAGCACCTGCTCGCAGCGCATCTGGCGCCCGGCACGGTCTGGGACGCGCCGATCGTCGGCGCCGAGGAGGGCTTCCGCGCCCGGGGGAAGATGGCGGTGGGCGGCACCGCGGCCGCGCCCGTGCTGACCCTCCCCGGGCAGTCCGCGGGCACCGACCTGTGCGACTGCCCGCTCTACCCCGCCGGGGTCGAGGAGGTCCTCGAGGGCGCGAAGGCCCTGATCCGCCGCGCCCAGGTCCCGCCCTATGACGTCGCCCGCCGTCGCGGTGAGGTCAAGAACGTCCTGGTCACCAGCTCCCCGGACGGCGAGCACCTGCTCCGCTTCGTGCTGCGCAGCGGCGCGGCGCTGGACCGGCTGCGCGAGCACCTGCCGCGGCTGCTGGAGGCGCATCCCTCGATCGTCTCGGTGAGCGCGAACATCCACCCGGAGCACACCACGCGCGTCGAGGGCGAGGAGGAGATCCCGCTCGCGGGCACCGGTCGCCTCGCGGTGCGCACCGGGGACGTCACCCTGTTCTCCCGCCCGCAGTCCTTCCTGCAGACCCACACCGAGGTCGCGGGTGCGCTCTACCGCCAGGGCGCCGAGTGGGCGCAGGAGATCGCGGGCACCCGCCCCGACCTGCGCATCTGGGACCTCTACTGCGGGCTGGGCGGCTTCGCCCTGCACCTCGCCCGTGCGCTCCCGGACGCGCTGGTCACCGGGGTGGAGGTCTCCGCCCAGGCGATCGACGGGGCTCGCGAGGGCGCGGCGCATATGGGCCTGGACCCCCAGCGCCACGCCTTCCACGCCGCCGACGCGACCGCCTGGGCGATCGAGGAGGCCGCCGGCCCGTCGGGCCCGCCCGATCTCGTCGTCGTGAACCCTCCGCGCCGCGGCCTGGGCCCCGAGCTCGCCGCCTGGCTCGAGCGCTCCGGCGTGCCCGACGTCCTCTATTCCAGCTGCCATCCGGGCAGCCTGGCCGACGACCTCGCCGCGATGCCCTCGCTGCGCATCGTCGCCGGCCGCTATGTCGACATGTTCCCCCACACCGAGCACGCCGAGGTGATCGTGCGTCTGCGGCGCACCGCCCCCGGCGAGGAAGGCACCCCATGACCCTCTCCCCCACCGACCAGCTGACCGCCGTGACCCGCACCGTCGCCCCCGCGAGGTCCGGGAACACGATCGCGCTCTCGCAGACCTTCGACGCCTCCGCCGAGCAGCTGTGGGAGGCGGTGACCACGGCCGAGCGGCTCGCCCGCTGGTTCGGCACCGCGAGCGGGGACGTCGTCCCCGGAGGCCGCTACGAGCTGCCCGAGATGGAGACCAGCGGCCGTCTGGTCGAGGTCGACCCGCCCCGCCGCCTCCAGCTGACCTGGGAGTACGGGAAGAGCTCGAGCGACCTCGAGCTGCTGATCACCGCTCCCGAGGAGGGCGGGGGCAGCACCCTGACGCTGCGCCACACGGTGCCGGCCGATGCGCACTGGGCGACCTTCGGCCCCGGCGCGACGGGCTGCGGCTGGGACGCGGCGCTGTACGCCCTGGCCCAGCATCTCGAGGACCCCGGCGCGGATCTGATGCGCCGCCTGGGCAGCTTCGCCGGCTCCCCCGAGGGCGCCGACTTCACCCGCGCGACGGCCGACGCCTGGTACGAGGCGCACGTCGCCGGAGGCGCGGACCGCAAGCCCGCCCGGAAGGCGTCGGTGCGCACCGCCGCCGCCTACCTCGGCGAGGAGATCGAGCCCGAGTGAGCACGTCTGTGGAGGTGCTCTCCCTGGGCGGCACCATCTTCATGGCCGAGGACGCGCGCGGCGAGGGCGCCCGCCCGGACGACGACGCCGGCGCGCACCTGCTCGCCGCCGTCGGCGGGGACGTCGAGCTGCGGCCGCGGCCGCTGGCGAACACCTCCTCCTCGGACGTGCGCCCCCACCACCTGCGGACCGTGCTCGAGCACGCCCGGGCCGCGGTCGACGCAGGTGCGGCCGGGGTGGTGCTCACCCACGGCACCGACACCCTTGAGGAGACGGCGTTCCTGCTGGAGCGGTACTGGGACCGGGAGGCACCGCTCGTGGTCACCGGGGCGATGCGTCCGGCGAGCGCGCTCGGCGCGGACGGGCCCGCGAACCTGCGCGACGCGGTGCGCGCGGCGACCGCCCCGTCGGCCCGCGGCCTGGGCGTGCTGGCCGTGTTCGACGGCCACGTGCACCTCGCGGACCGCGTCGTGAAGGCCTCCTCTCGCGGGGTCTCCGCCTTCGCCTCGGAGCCCTCGGGACCGGTCGCGATCGTCGGCCCGGAGGACCTGCGCCTGCTCCATCTCCCGCTTCCGCGCACGGCCCGCGCGGCGGGCGCCCCGCCGGACCGCTTCCCCGCGGTGCCGCTGCTCACCGCGGGGCTCGACGAGGATCTGGCGCTGCTGGACCACCTGCCCGCGGAGGAGATCTCGGGGCTGGTCGTCGCCGGGGTCGGGATGGGGCACGTCTCCCCCGCCGCGATGCCGCGCCTGCGGCGCCTGCTGGGCGAGGGAGTGCCGGTCGTGGTCGCGGCGCGGCCCGTCGGCGGCGGCACCTCAACGCGCCACTACGGCTATCCCGGCTCCGAGGTGGACCTGCTGGACGCGGGGGCGGTCATGGCGGGGCTGCTGCCGGCCCCGAAGGCCCGTCTGCTGCTGCAGGTGCTGCTGGACTCCGGGACCTCGGCCGACGGGATCCGTGCGAGCTTCGACGCCTACGCCTCCTGAGGCACGGCGGCCGGTCGGAGGATCTCCTCGACGACCCGGCCGTCGGGGTGCGGCAGCTCGAGGCCGAGCAGGTGCGCGAAGGTGACCGCCTCGTCGGTGACGGTGCAGCGGGCGAAGCGCCCGCCGGGGGCTATGCGGGGCCCGGTCATCGCGAACACGGCCTGGATGTCCTGCTCGGGCAGGTGACCGTGCTGGGAGAGCAGGGTGTCGTACTCGGGGTCGAAGCGGTCGATCATCCAGCGGCCGTCCCAGAGGTTCTGGAAGGCGGTGCCGGCGACGCCCTCGAGGATCCCGAGGAAGGGCCCTGACCAGCCGTAGTCCTCGCGCATGTCGGTCGAGGGATGGAAGGCGTGGACGGGCACCTCGGGGTCGGCGACCCAGTCCTCGACGAGGGCGATCACCTTCTCCCGCGTGGTCTCGTCGGCCTCGGGGTGCAGGTGGAGCTGTCCGGTGAGGCCGCAGCCGTGCACCCAGGCATCCCAGCTGCTGACCTCCCCGTCGGCGTCCAGGCGCACGAACCCCTGCCGGGCCAGGAGGGCGTTGGCGCGGAGCACGCGCCCCACCTCGACGTGGCCGTGGTCGGAGACGATCGCGATGTCGGTCTCCGCGGCGGTGCCGGCGTCCTCGAGCGCGTCGAGGAGCTCGCCGAGCCAGCCGTCGACCCGCTCGAAGGCCTGGCGGACCTCGGGGGTGAAGCGGCCGGTGGCGTGCCGGGCGGAGTCGACGTCGACGAGGTGGACGAAGAGGACGTCGGGGGCGTCGGTGCGGAGGATGTCGGTCGCGACGGCGGTGTTGAAGCGGCCGAAGCGGTGCTTGCGGTCCCAGCCGATCTCGTGCGCGTGGCGGTCCACGTACTCGCGGCCCCGCAGGGAGGAGGCCTCGCGGAGCACGGCGAGGGTGGGCTCGAGGCCGGCGCGGTCCCAGATCTCGGGGACGGCGATGTCGATCGAGGGCGACCAGCCGGTGACGGGCCAGCCGACGGCCGCGGTGGTGAGGCCCTGCTCCTTCGCGAGGTCGAAGAGGGTGGGGCAGGTGATGTCGCGGGCGTCCCAGAACCAGTCCGGTGCGCGCTCGCCGGGGGCGACCTTCTCGTTGGCGTAGATGCCGTGGCCGTCGGCGGTGCGTCCGGTGGTCTGCGCGGTGTGGTTGGGGTAGGTGACGCTCGGGTAGATCGCCTCGGCCCCGCCCCAGCTGCCGTCGAGGATCCGTGCGAAGTGCGGGAGGGTGCGGGCGAAGGGCACGTCGACGACGCTCATCGCGTCCACCGAGATCACGAGGAGTCGGCGGCGGGGACGGGCGGGGGCAGGGGCGGTCACAGCGGGGCTCCTCGGTGCTGGCGGTCGCGGCGGTCTCACGCTAGGGGCCACTCGTCGCCGTCCGCGGTCGCGGCGGTGAACCGTCGGCGAACAGCGGGCGCGAGGTCGTTCATGGTGGACCCGGCGGGGCGGTCAGAACGGCGGGGCGGTCTCGTCGATCGTGGGGCCGGGAGGGATGATCCGTCGCGCCTCCGGGGTGCGGAGCCACTTCTCGAGCGCGGACTCGGCGAGGCGCTCCTCGACGTCTTCTCCGGCCCCGCGGCACCTCCGCTCGGCCTGCGCCAGCAGGCGGATCATGCGCGGGGTGAGCAGGTCGGGCCTCTCCCGGGTGCGGATGCGCAGCTCGTCCCCGATCTCCCAGGTCGTGGTCAGCGGTGCGGCGGAGGTGAGGCCGTCCCCGCCGCCGGGGTCGTCCCGCGGATCGCGTAGCGGGTCGAGGAGACCGGCGGTCTTGAGCTGATGGTGGCGCCGACAGAGCCGGTGGAGGTTCCACAGGCTGGTGCGGCCTCCCTCGTCGGGATGTCGGTGGTCGTACTCGAGGATGTGGTCGTCCTCCGCGGCCAGTCCCGTGGGCCGCCCGCACCCGGGAGCGGCGCAGAGGGGGTGGCGCAGTCGCAGCTGGAGCCGCATCTGAGCGGTGGGCTGGTAGGTGTCGGCGCAGACGGGGAGATGGGCGCCGGTGATCGGGTCGGTGAGGATCCGCTGCCAGGTCGGGGACTTCGCGGCGAGTTCCCGTGCGAGCTCGGCCGGGATCGGGCTGAGCCCGTCGAGCATCGCCGGGGCGTCGTCCATCCCGAGCAGGGTGGTCGCCGGGATCGTGACGAGGATCTTGAACGGCGAGGCGGTCTCCTGGACCGGATCGAGATCCAGCAGGGAGTGCGTGAGGATCGCGTAGCGCAGTGTCCCGAGGCCGTGCGGGCGCCCGCGCTCGCGCAGGTCCTCGTCGATGTCGAAGGGGATCGGCGTCGCCTCGCCCGCCTCGAGCGCGGCACGCTGTGCACGCTGCACGGTGCGAGCGCAGGCGTCGAGCCGCTGCGCGAATCCGCGGATCTCGGTGAGGGGGCCGGTGACGTGGAGCGTGGCCGTGCCCAGATCCGAGTCGATCCCGACGATCGCCACGTTCCGTGCGGCGCGGGGCGACTCCTGCAGGTCGACGACGGAGGTCACCGCGAGGCGCACCTGGGCCTCGAAGGTGCTGCGCGGGACAGAGGGGATCTCCACCCGCGCCAGGAGCTCGTCGACCCGTCGTACCTGCACGCCGCTCAGCCGGCGGATCTGGCGCAGCAGGAAGCGGTGGAACTCCTCGGGAAGGTCGCCCGCCTCGAGGTGCGCGAACATCCGCGGCATGTCGACCACGGCGCGGTGGGCGTCGTGGATCCGCGAGGTCGCCTGCAGGATGGTGCAGCGCAGCCCCACGGAGACCTTCATCGCGGTCATGTCCGCGTCGTCGAGATCGTCCTCGTTGTCCGGGTCGAGGTCGAAGAGGGTCACGAGCTGGCGGAGGGAGCGGGCGTGGAGCCTCGCACGCGAGCGCATCGTCTCGTGCACCTCGAGGACCAGGCCGGCGTGGCGGCCCCCGATCCCGCCGACCTCCTCGAGGACCAGCTCCTCGGTGAGCTCGCGCCGGGCACGCACGCTCCACTCCTGGCGGGGGGTGTCAGGGCGCGGATCGCCCTTCGTGAGGTCGTCGAACTCGCCCACCGCATCCACCTCCCCCGACGCTCCGGCGCTCTTCGCCGAGCTTCCTTCGAAGACGACCAGAATACCCTCACCAGAACCCCCTCGACGATACGGGGATGAATTTGTGGATAACCACCTTCTGTGGAGGAGAGGTGCGCGACCGGGAACCGCCGGCGCGACCCGATGACGCCTCCGCGGAACGGCCTGTGGACGGCGATATCCCTCTATCGGGCCCCTCTGGTACGACCCTGTCCTGCACCGTCGCTTCGCATCGAGAGGCATCCCGACCGACGGCCGCACCTCGGGAGGCGGCGAACGGCACGGCGCGGCGACCGTCGCGCGAGCACCCTGGACGGAATCCTCGGAATTCTTTCGACGGCATGTCGCGACGGAGCAATGAATAATCGCACGAATACCCCGGGAAAAGTCGCTCGGGCACTGGAGCAGCATTCCAGGCGATCCGCCGCGCGATCGACGCACCCTCCCCGACGGCCCGTCGGACCACCTCGGCGCCTCGGCTCCTCGACCCCTCGGCCCCTCGGCCCCTTCGCCGGAGCGACGACGAGAAGCGCCCCTCCGTGATCGCACGGAGGGGCGCTGGATCGGGACTCGGCGGACGCGCCGTCAGACCCTCAGGCCGTCAGGCACAGGCAGAAGGGATGGCCCGCGGGGTCGAGGTAGACCCGGAAGCTGCCCGAGCCGGAGGGCTGGTGCTCGTGGACGGTCGCGCCGAGGGCGATCGCGCGGGGCTCGGCGGCGTCGATGTCGGTGACGGAGAGGTCGAGGTGGAACTGCTGAGGGTGGTCGCCCTCGGGCCAGGTGGGGCGGCGGAAGCTCTCCACCTTCTGGAAGGCGAGGGAGGCCTCGCCGTCGGGGTCGTCCTCGCTGCGACGACCGCGCGGCGGGGCCAGCTCCGCCCAGTCGGCGTCGCTGCCCTCCTCGACCCGCCAGCCGAGCAGCTTCGCGTAGAAGGTGGCCAGCTGGAGGGCGTCGGGGCAGTCGAGGACGGTGAGGTCGAGGGTGGGGATGACGGGCTCTGTGTCCAGGTCTTCCATCATGGGGCCACCGTAGGAGCCCGGGCCCCGCGAAGGAAGCACATCGCGCGTGTCCGCCGTGGGCGAAGTCGAGGGATCGCCATCGTCCTGACGGCGGTGACAGACTGGGGGCACACGCCATGCGATAAAGACCGTCGAAAGGTGAACTGATGACCATTTCTGCCGACCCGGCCCCTGCTCTTCAGGACTACGCCCACCCCGAGCGGCTCGTGACCACCCAGTGGCTCGCGGACCGGCTGGCCGCGGGCGACACCGAGGGCCTCGTGGTCGTCGAGTCCGACGAGGACGTCCTGCTGTACGAGACCGGGCACGTCCCCGGCGCGGTGAAGATCGACTGGCACCTCGACCTCAACGACCCCGTCACCCGCGACTACGTCGACGGCGAGGGCTTCGCCCGGCTCATGGATGCCTCCGGGATCACCCGCGAGACCACCGTGGTGATCTACGGCGACAAGTCGAACTGGTGGGCCGCGTACGCGCTGTGGGTCTTCACGCTGTTCGGCCACGAGGACGTGCGTCTGCTCGACGGCGGCCGCGCCGCCTGGGAGGCCGAGGGCCGCGAGCTGACCACCTCGACCGAGGGCCGTCCGGCCGCGACCAGCGGCTATCCCGTGGTCGAGCGCACCGATGCGCCGGTGCGCGCCTTCCGCGAGGACGTGCTGGACTCCCTCGGCGGGCCCCTTATCGACGTGCGCTCCCCGCAGGAGTACTCCGGCGAGCGCACCCACATGCCCGACTATCCGCAGGAGGGCACCGTCCGCGGCGGGCACATCCCCACCGCGCGCTCGGTGCCCTGGGCCCGTGCCGCCGCGGAGGACGGACGCTTCAGGTCCCGCGCGGAGCTCGAGTCGATCTATCAGGGCGAGCTCGGCTTCGAGACGGGCACGCCGACGATCGTGTACTGCCGCATCGGGGAGCGCTCCGCGCACACCTGGTTCGTGCTCACTCACCTGCTCGGCTTCGAGTCGGTGCGCAACTACGACGGCTCCTGGACCGAGTGGGGCAACGGCGTGCGCCTGCCGATCGCGCAGGGAGCGGAGCCGGGCGAGGCACCGGCTCGATGAGCGGGGTCGACTCGTCGACCGCCGCCCTTCCCGAGGGCTTCGCCGAGATCGCCGAGGACTTCCTCGCCCTCGGCGGGCGCGACCGCCTGCAGCTGCTGCTCGAGTTCTCGCAGGGTCTTCCCGAGCTGCCGGAGCGCTACGCCGAGCACCCCGAGCTGCTCGAGCCGGTCCCCGAGTGCCAGTCCCCGATCTTCCTGGCCACCGAGGTGGAGGGGCGGGGCCGGGAGGCGACCGCGCACCTGTTCTTCTCCGCCCCGCCCGAGGCGCCGACGACGCGGGGCTTCGCCGCGATCCTCGCCGAGGCCCTCGACGGCCGCAGCGTGGGCGAGGTGCTGGACACCCCGGACACCGTGACCGGCGAGCTGGGGCTGGCCGAGGTGGTCAGTCCGCTGCGGCTGAACGGGATGTCGGGGATGCTCGCGCGGATCAAGCGCCAGCTCTCCGCGAAGGCGGGTCTCTGACCGCAGTCCTCGCACGCATCGCGGCGCCGCTCCTCCCGTGGGCGGCGCCGCGGCGCGTCCCGGACGGGCCGACGCCGGCCCCTACGTCCGCGCGCCCCTCCGCGTCGGTCTCGCGCCGCGAGGCCTCGTCCGCACCTGCGGGCACCCAGGTCTCCGTATTCCCCTCCGCCGCCCCGTCGTGCGGAGATCCTCAGCGCACCGTACCCTCTTGCCGTTGCGATACATAGCGATATATCGTGATAGCACATCGACAGAGAGGGGGTCGCCCATGCGACGCCACCATCATCAGAATCATCAGCACCACGAAGCGGGCTTCGAGCGCGGCGGACGCCGCCATCACGACCCCGCAGGCTTCGGTCCGGGGCGCCGCGGCGGAGGCCCCCGCGGCGGCTTCGGCGGAGGTCCCGACGAAGGCTTCGAAGAGGGCCGCGGCGGAGGCCGCGGCCGACGCGGCGGGCCCGGTCGGCCCGGTCGGCCCGGCGGCGGTCGCCGCGGGCCGCATCGCGCCCCGCGCGGGGACGTGCGCACCGCCGTGCTGCTGCTCCTGGCCGAGGAGCCGATGCACGGGTACCAGCTGATGCAGACCATCGGCGAGCGGACCGGGGGCCGCTGGCGCCCGAGCCCGGGCGCCGTCTACCCGACGCTCAGCCAGCTCGAGGACGAGGGCCTCGTCTCCTCGCAGGCCGAGGGCGGGCGCAAGCTCATGAGCCTCACCGAGGCGGGCCGCGCCCATGTGGAGGAGAGCTCCTCCTCCTGGCCCGACCCCTTCCCCGCCGCAGCCCAGGACGAGGACTCGCAGGACATCGACCTGCGCGAGCTCGGACACGGCCTGCTCGGCGCGGCCCGCGAGGTCGCCAGGAACGGGACCGACGAGCAGGTGCGCGAGGTCGCCCAGCTGCTCGAGGAGACCCGGCGCCGGATCTACCGGATCCTCGCCGGCGAGAAGTGAGTCAGTCCGAGGACGACGGCGAGCGCGGGTCCGGGGCCGTCGGCTCACCGCCCCTGCGCTCGCCGTCGTCCTCGCGCCGTGCGTACCGCTCGTACGCGCGGCCGGCCCCGCTGCGCAGCACCCCGAAGGCGGCGCGGCCGGCCTCGGAGCGGGCGTGGCCCATCGCGGAGCGGGCCGCCTGCGAGATCGCCTCGCGCGAGCCTCCGGCACCCGGCGCGCCGCCGGCCCCTGCCGCAGCGCCGGCACCGCCCTGGCCGGGCCGCTCGGGCTCGGGCCGCAGCCCGCTCGCGATCCGGTTGTGGCGCTCGCGGGCGGAGCGCAGCTCGAGCGGGACCCGCACCAGGCGCACGAGCGCCGCGCGCACGTCCTCCCGGATCTGCCGCTCCTGGCGCTCGAGATAGGCGTCGAGGTCGCGCTCCTCGTCACGGAGCAGGAAGGCGCGCCCCAGGAGATAGGAGGCCAGGTCGGAGGCGACCTCGGGAGAGAGGCCGTAGGCATCGGAGGAGGCGCGGGCGTCCCGCAGCGCGACGGCGTCGTCGCTCTCGAGCGGGCTCGGCACGATCTCCACGGCGCTGAGCACGTCCTCGACCACCGTATGGAAGGCCGCGTCCCCGGCGAGGTCGGCGCGGCGCAGCTCCGACCGACCGGTCGCCTCGGGGACAGGCACCCGGGTGATGCCCTCGCGGGCGAACTCGTCCTGCGCGGCACGTCGCAGGAGCCGTCGCGCGGCGCGCTCCAGGTGCCCGGCGTCGGCATCCCGCGGGAGCTCCGGGACCACGGCCCTGGCCTCGGCGAGGACGGCGGACCGGGCGCCGGCGATCTCGGCGCGACGACGCACGGCGCGGAGCCGATCGCGCATCTCGTCGACGGGTCTCATGGGCGCTCCTCCCGCGGGTCCTCGGCTGACGCCGCCCATCGTACGGGCCGGGAGGAAGCCCCTCGGAGGTCGGGGACGGTGGGAGGATGGAGGGGAACGACCCCGTCCATGAGACACGTCCATGAGAAGGAGCGACCATGATGGACCTCGCCTATACCGTCCCCGGTCTCGGGAGCGACGACTCCCGTCGACTCGTGGAGTCGCTGCAGGACCGGCTCCACGCGATGAACGACCTCCACCTCACCCTCAAGCACGCCCACTGGAACGTGGTGGGACCGCAGTTCATCGCGGTGCACGAGATGCTCGACCCGCAGGTCGAGCTGGTGCGCGGCTACGCCGACGAGGTCGCCGAGCGGATCGCGCAGCTGGGCGCCTCCCCCGTCGGCACCCCGGGGCGCCTCGTCGCCGAACGGGGCTGGAGCGACTACCAGCTCGGCCGGGCGAGCACCCAGGAGCACCTCGCCGCGCTCGACCAGGTCTACGACGGAGTCATCGCCTCGCACCGCAAGGCGATCACGCTCGCCGGCGAGCTGGACCCCATCACCGAGGACATCCTCATCGGCCAGTCCGCCGAGCTCGAGAAGTTCCAGTGGTTCGTGCGCGCCCATCTCGAGCGTTCACAGTCCTGATCCCCTCTCCTCGGGGCCGGGTACGGTGAGCGGACCCGACCCCGAGGAGGACCCCTCCATGCCCATCACCGCTCCCACCGCCGACGAGCTCGCCCTGCTGCAGGACGAGGCCGTGCGCCTCACCCGCGAGCTGATCCGGATCGACACCACCAACTTCGGTGGGAACGACCCCGAGACCTGGGGGAAGGGCGAGGCCGAAGCGGCGGAGCACGTGGTCGAGCGGCTGCGCGAGGTGGGCCTGGGGCCGACGGTGATCGAGTCCGCACCCGGCCGTCCGAGCGTGTTCGTGCGCATCCCTGGCGAGGACAGCACCCGCGGCGGACTGATCCTCCACGGTCACCTAGACGTGGTCCCGGCCCGTGCCGAGGACTGGTCGGTGGACCCCTTCGGCGCCGAGATCCGCGACGGCATGATCTACGGCCGCGGCGCGGTGGACATGAAGGACATGGTGGGGATGATCCTCGCGATCGCCCGCCATCTCGCCCGCACCGGCCGGAAGCCGCCGCGCGATCTGCTGTTCGCCTTCTTCGCCGACGAGGAGAACCGCGGCATCTGGGGCTCGGAGTGGGTCGTCGAGCACCATCCCGAGGTGTTCGACGGGATGAGCGAGGCCATCAGCGAGGTCGGCGGCTACTCGATCACCCTCCCCGAGAAGGACACCGGGAAGGACGTGCGCGCCTACCTCCTGCAGACGGCGGAGAAGGGCCTGGTCTGGGGTCGGCTGCGCGCCCGCGGCCGCGCCGGCCACGGTTCGGTCCCCAACGACGAGAACGCCATCGTGCGCCTGTCCCGCGCGATCGCCGCGATCGACGACCACACCTTCCCCACCGAGTACATCGCGAGCGTCCGCGCCCTGTTCGACGGCGTCACCGAGATCACCGGGATCGGCTGGGACGAGGAGGACATCGCCTCCTTCCTGCCACTGATGGGCGGTGCGCGCCAATTCGTCGCGGGCACGCTCAGCGACTCGACGAACCTCACCATGCTCAGCGCCGGGTACAAGGGCAACGTCATCCCGCAGACGGCGGAGGCGACCTTCGACGCCCGCTTCCTGCCCGGTCACCAGGAGGATCTGCTGGCCCTGCTGGAGGAGCTGACCGGCGAGCACGTCGAGGTCGTCATCGACGACATCGGCAACTCCGTGGACTCACCGCGCGAGGGCGCGCTGGTCGAGGCGATGACCGCGGCGATCCAGGCGGAGGATCCGGGCTCCCGGGTGCTCCCCTACTGCCTCAGCGGCGGGACCGACAACAAGCCGCTCTCGCGCGAGCTCGGGATCGTCGGCTACGGCTTCGCGCCGCTGCAGCTGCCCGCCGACCTCGACTTCGCCCCGCTCTTCCACGGGGTCGACGAGCGGGTGCCCGTGGACGCGGTGCGCTTCGGGGCGCGGGTGCTGCTCCGCCTCGTGTCGACCTGCTGAGCGGGCTCAGCCCGCCGCCGGGGCGTCCTCGCCGTAGGTGCGGGCGTCGGCCAGCAGCTCGGCGGCGGGGATCGGGTCCTCGGGGCCGATGCCGGTGTACCAGGACGGCGCGCTCGCGAGGATCAGCTCGAGCAGCTCGGTCGCATCCGGCTGCCCGCCGACCCGCGCCGCCTCCTCGGTCCTGACCAGCCACTGCTCGGCGTGGACGAGCTCGGCGCCGGAGATCGCGCGCGCGACGGACTCCCTGTCGGGGCGGGGCGGGAGGGCGTCGGGCATCCGCTTCAGCGCCTCGACGTGGAGCGCGGTGAGCGTCTCGGTGAGGATCATGTAGGTGCGATGGGAGGACTTCCAGTCCAGCGCGCCGCGCAGGAACGCGTGGTGCCGCTCGATGTAGGCGACCATCATCGCGAACCCGTGCCGGACGTGGTGGTGGATCGTGTAGCCGGCGGCGCCGTTGGCGCGCCCCCGCTCCCATGCGGCATCGAACATCTCCTGGAGCATCGCGCCCATCAGGTCGTCGAGCCCCGTGAAGTGGCTGTAGAACGCCGCACGGCTCACGCCGGCGCGCTTGGCCAGGGCGTTCACGGTGACCTCGCCGTCGTCGGCGCTGAGCTCCCGGGCCGCGGTGAAGATCGCGGCGCGGGTGCGGGCGGGACGGGGATCCGGGGCGCGCTCGCTCGAGGAGGTCATCCGTTCATCGTAGTCCAGCGCCCTGCGCCTCTCGTCGCGGCGCGCGCCGTCGGGGCGTGCGGCAGGATGGGGCCATGCGCTCCCTCCTGTCCGGTCCGCCCGGTCCGCCCGACCGGGGCGGGAGGAGCGGCCGCGCGACCCCGCCGCTGCTCGCCGACCTGTCGGGGCAGACGCTCGTGCACACCCGGGTCGCCGCCCGCGGCACCTGGACCGTGAGCGGCCGCGGCAGCGTGCTCTCCTCCCGGACCCAGCTGCTGGAGGGACCGGCGCTCGCCCCCGGCACCGATCCGGCGGTCGGCCTGCGGGACCCGCGCGTCGTGGGCGCGCGGGTCCTCGGCGCGGAGCTTCCGGGCGACGGCACGGTGCGTCTCTCCCTCGGGGGCGCGCACGGCCCGTTCGGGCTGCTCGCCCCGCCGCCCTGGCGGCTCGAGGGGCCGCGCGGCGCACGCCTGGTCGCCGACGAGGAGGGAGGCATCTCCGAGGTCCCGGCCGGTGCACCCGTCCATGGGACCGAGGCGACGCTCGCGGCGCATGCGGCGTCCCGCCCCTCGGGGATCGAGCTGCGCCTGCTCGGCCGGGCCCGGGAGCGCCCCCTGCATCCCGGCGACGTGGTCGAGGAGCTGGTCTCCGCGGGCGCGCTCGAGGACGAGGAGTTCGCGCGGCGCGGCCCGGTGCTGCTGGCGCGGATGGTCGTGCGCGGAGAGCTCCTGGCCGGATTCGTCGTGGAGGGGGCCTTCCGGGCATGGTCGCTGTCGATGCCCGAGGTCGTCGAGCACATCGGCACCACCTGGGAGGCGATCGGCGGCCGCACCCCCGGCCCGGACATGATCGCGTGGTTCGCCCTGACCGATGCGGGCCGGGAGGCGCTGGGGCCCGCGGGTCCCGAGGCGCTGCCCCCGGGGATGTCGGGCTACGACTCCCCCGGGGTCGTCGGCCCCTTCCGCTGACCCCGCCGGCCCCTCTGCACGACCCCGGTTCCGGTCGGTTGCACGCCGGGTCTCCAGCTGTCCGAGACCTCTGCGAACGGGGCGGTGGCTCGGGATGGACGCCCGTGCCCTCGTCCGCGGCGATACCCTGGGGCCACCATGTCGAGAAAGGCCTGCCAGATGTCAGCACGAACCGCGAAGGTCGCGAGCGCGAGCGGCCTCCATGCCCGCCCGGCGGCCCTCTTCTCGCAGGCCGCGTCCGAGCAGCCCGCGGCCGTCACGATCGAGACCGCCGATGCGGGCCCCGTGAAGGCGTCGAGCATCCTGATGCTCCTCACCCTCGATGTCGCCTTCGGCGAGGAGGTCACGCTGCGCGCCGAGGGCGAGGGGGCCGAGGAGTCCCTGGACGCCCTGGCCGCGCTGCTCGCCACGAACCTCGACGAGGAGTTCCAGCAGAGCTGAGGCGGCGCCGGGACCGCAGTCCCCGCACACGCGCGAAGGCCCCCGCCGATCCCGGCGGGGGCCTTCGCGGATCTGGGAGGAACCCCAGGTCACGAGCGGTAGCGGCGGGATTTGAACCCGCGGTACGGGGTTACCGTACACATCATTTCGAGTGATGCACCTTCGGCCGCTCGGACACGCTACCGTCGACCAGGGTAGCCGCCCGGACGCCCGCCGTTCAAACCGGGGACCCTCCGACGCGAGTCACGTCACTCCGGCGCCTCCGGCTCCGCCGGGGCGCGGCGGACGACGGTGACGTTCCCGGTGGCGTGCAGGACCGTCGCGTGGGCGGTCGAGCCGAAGCGCCCCCGGCTCAGCCCGCGATGGCCGAGCACGAGCATCCGCGCCCCGGCGGCGGCCTCGAGCAGGCCCTCGGCCGCGGTGCGGTCCTCGAGCATCCTCGACTGGACCTCGATCTGCGCCTGGCGCGCGCGGGCTCGGGCCACGCCCTCGTCGAGCAGGGCGCGCACCCCCTTCCCCGCCTCCCACGCCTCTCCCCCGCTCCGGTAGGGCGCATGGGGGACGGTGCGGACGTGCACCACCCGCAGCGTCGCCCGCCAGGCAGCGGCGAGGTCCGCCGCGACGTCGACCGCCTCGCCGGCGGTCGCCGAGCCGTCGTAGGCGACGAGCACGGGACCGGCGCGGTGCTGGTCCGAGCGGATGATCGCGACCGGGCAGCCCGCATCGTGCAGCAGTCCGCGGCTGACGGAGCCGAGCAGCGTCCCCAGCACCGCCCCGAGCCCGCGCGTGCCCACGACGAGCAGGTCGCTGCCGGCGGAGGACTCCTCGAGCACCTCGCGCGGCATCCCCGCGACGAGCTCGGCGCTCACGGGCACCTCGGGGTGGAGGGCGGAGACGCGCTCGGCCGCGTCGTCGAGGAGGCGGCTGGCCTGGTTCCGGGGGCCGGCGGGATCGATGACGGGGATCCCGGCGAGGCCCTGCCCGAGCAGCGGCCAGCTCCAGGCGTGGACCAGGCGGACCCCTGCGCGGGTGTCGCGGGCGAGCTCGGCGGCCCAGCGCACGGCCGCCAGCGCGGCGCTGGTGTCGTCGTACCCCACCAGGATGCTCCGAGCGGTCGGCTCCATGTCCCGCACCTCCTCGTGCGACCGTGCAGTCGTCCCAGGATACGCCGCACGGGGCACGCTGACGAGAGTCCCCGCAAGGGTGGGCGGCGCAGCGAGGACGCAGCGTCAGGGCAGGTCGTCGACCTCGTCGAAGCCGTCGTCCGTGCCCCAGGACCAGCGCAGGCCGAAGGTGCCCGGTCCGAAGCGGGACTCGCTGATCTGGAGGCGGTCGCGATGGTCCAGCCGCACGGCGGAGACGGTCTCCCCGCTCTCGGTGCGCCGGTAGCGCTCGCAGTCCACGGGGCGGCGCGGGCCGCGGAACTCGACCTCGAGCAGCACGTCGTTCGCGGGCCGGGGGACGGAGTACATCGAGCCGGTGACGTCGGTGGCGGAGGCGTGCATCTCGACCCGGTAGGAGAAGGTCGCGACCTGACCGGCGTCGAGCCGCCCGTCGAGGAGGAGCTCGACCCCGTAGGCGCGGCGTCGCGGCCAGGCCACGCGCCGCCCGATCGCGCAGCCGTCCGTCGGGATGTAGCGCGGGGCGATGTTGGGCTCGTTCGGGCCGAGCACGTGCACCGCGGGGAGCCGGCAGATCCCCGACTCGAGGGCGCGCACCGTCATGCGGTGCTCGAAGCACTGCACGGACTGGGTGGAGTCGATGATCGCGAGCTGGTGGACCACGCGCTCGTGCGCGTACTCCTGGGCGCTGGCGAAGCCGAGCTCCTCGAGCGCCTCCTGGAACACCTCGCGGCTCGTCGGCCGCCCGATGAAGCTCACCTCCGGCACGGAGCGTCCCTGCAGCCGCGGCCCGCCGACGAGGTCCGCGAGCGAGTCCGGGGGTCGCCCGAGCAGCTCCTCGAGGGCCGCGACGACGCCGAGGGACTGCTCGCCGCCGGGGAGGCTCCGGCCCGACTGCCAGTTGCTGAGCGTCGCGACGCTCACCGGTCGATGGCGGGCGCGGAGGCGCTGCGAGATCTCCGTGAGGGTCAGCCCGCTGCGCTTGATCGCGGCACGCAGCTCAGGGCCGAACCCCTCGTGCTCATCCGTCGCCATCGCGGCTGGTCCTCCTTCGGTGCTGGCCCTCAGATCATCCCCCACGGAGCGTCCGGCCATCATCGTTCAGGACTTTTCACATACCTGTAAAAGACGGGGGGTAGCGTCCATGGCGCATCTCACATCGCGACCGAGCGGTCGCCAGGCGAGCACCGTGGAGAGGGAGGTCAGCACCGATGCACAGCATCCCGGCATCTCATGCCCCGTCCTCCCGGTCCTCGCGATCCTCCAGCGGTCGCAGCGGGCGCCCACGCGTGCGCGGGGCACCCGACCCCGGCGGCACCGTCGCCGCCGCCCTCCCCGATCGAGTTCCGACGCCCGAGAGCTGATCGCCCCGCACCACCCGCCGCGGCCCTCCCGGCCGAGACCGCCGCGGCACACGGATCCTTCTCACTCGGCCGACCCGAGAGGACAGCAGCTCCGATGACCGATCACTCCGTCTCCACCGCCCCGCGAACCCCTCTGGGCACCCCGGAGACCCTCCTCGCCCCGCGCCCCGCCGCGCGTCCCGTCCAGCGCACCCTGTTCGGCGACACCGCCGATCTCCCCTACCGCTGGCTGCGGGAGGACCGCACCGCCGAGGTGCGCGAGCACCTCGCCGCCGAGAACGCCCACACCGACCGCGCCACCGCCCCGCTCGCGCCGCTGCGGGCGCAGCTGGCCCGGGGCCTCGAGGGCGAGGCCCCGCAGGACCCGGCGGTGCCGGTGCTGCTGGACGGCTGGTGGTACATCGACCGCTCGCATCCGCTGGACGGCGACACCTTCTCGCGCGTGCGGGACTCGGAGGCCGTGCGGGGGCCCGCCGGCGTGCCCGTGCCCGTGCCGGGGCAGAAGCTGCCCGGGGAGAGCCTGCTGCTCGCCGATTGCCGCCTGGTGCTGGGCATGGCCCTGTCCCCCGACCACCGTCTGATCGCCCGGGCCGAGGCGGCGCCGGGCGGCTGCCGCCTGGTCGTCACCGACACCACCACCGGCGAGGTCGTGGACGAGGCCGTGCACGGCGCCGGCCCGGACCCCGTGTTCGCCGCGGACTCCTCCGCGCTGCTGCACACCCGCCTGGACGATCTGGGGCGCCGCGCCGAGGTGCGCCGCCACGTGCTGGGCGCCGACGCCTCCGAGGACCGGCTGCTGCTCGAGGAGCCCGACCACTGGGCCGAGCTCGAGCTGAGCCGCTCGCGCGACGGCTCCACCCTCATGATCCGCTCGACCTCGCCCGTCGCCGCCGAGCTGTGGATGCTGGACCTCGCCGCGCCCGAGGCCGTGCCCACGGCGGTCACCGATCGCATGCACGGCATCGGCGCGGTCGTCGAGCACGCCGGCGACCGTCTGCTCGTGCTCCACCAGGACGCGGCCACGCACCGCTGCGTGCTCTCCGAGGCGCCGCTGGAGGCGGGCTCCCTGCCGGAGGGTGCGAGCCCGCTGCTGCACGCCGAGACGGGCGAGGTCTTCGAGACCGTCGAGGCCTTCGCCGGCTTCGTCGCGCTGCAGCTGCGCGTGGACGGCCTGCCGACGGTGCGGGTGATCCCGCGTCGGGCCGACGGCTCCCTCGACACCCTCGCGGTGCGGGAGATCCCCTCCGAGGGGCCGCTGGACGCGGTCCGCCTCGAGCACACCCCCGACTGGCACCAGCGCACGGTCCGCTGCCGAGTGGACAGCTTCCTCACGCCGCCCACCGTCGTCGGGACCGCGCTCGACGGCGGGGACGTGACCGTGCTCCAGCGCACCGAGGTCCCCGGCCACGACGCCTCGCGATATGTCGAGCGACGCCTGTGGGCGACCGCCCCGGATCTCACCCGGGTGCCGATCTCGCTGATCGCCCGGCGGGACGTGGAGCCCGACGGCACGGCGCCGGTCCTGCTGTACGGCGAGGGCGTGTTCGGCCTGTCGACCGATCCGCTGCTGCAGCCCGAGCCGCTCGCCCTCGCGGACCGCGGCGTCGTCGTCGCCGTCGCCCATGTGCGCGGCGGCGGCGAGCTCGGGCCGAGCTGGCACCAGGCCGGTCGCCGTCAGCGCCGGATGCACTCCGTCGAGGACTTCGTCGCCTGCGCGGACCATCTCGTGTCCACCGGCTGGGCGGCCCCGGACCGGATCGGCGCCGTCGGCGCCGGGGCGGGTGCGCTCGTCGTCGGCGCGGCCGTGAACCGGGCGCCGGAGCTGTTCCGGGCCGTGCTCGCACAGACCCCTCTCGCGGACCCGCTCGAGACGCTGCTCGCGCCCGAGGCGATGCTGACCCTGGCGGAGTGGACCGAGTTCGGCGACCCCGCGGAGGACGAGACCTCCTATCGGACCCTGCGCGCCTGCAGCCCGTCGGAGAACATCCGAGAGACCGACTACCCGTCCGTCTACGCGTTCACCGCCCTCGAGGGCACGGACCACCCGCCGGCCGGCACCGCGATCTGGGTGGCGCGCCTGCGGGACCGGGTCACCTCGGACCCCGCCGAGCGGCCGATCCTGCTCCGGGTCGCGGACTCCCTCGGCACCGGCGAGGACCTGCGCATCGAGGGCGTCGCCTGGCTCCTGGACCAGCTGGGCGCCGCTAGTCTCGAGGGATGACGAGCCAGCACCAGCCCGCCCCCTCCCCCGAGCGCCGCCCGACCGAGCGGATCTTCCACGGCGACGTCGTGGTCGATCCGTACGAGTGGCTGCGGGAGAAGACCGACCCCGAGGTCATCGCGCACCTCGAGGCGGAGAACGCCTACGCCGACGCGCGCACCGCGCATCTCGACGACCTCCGCGCCGCGCTGGTGGAGGAGTTCGTCGGCCACACCCAGGAGACGGACCTGTCGGTGCCGGTGCGACGCGGGGACTGGTGGTACATCACCCGCACCACCGCGGGCGACGACTATCCGAGGTTCACGCGCGTCGCCGACGCGGGCGCTCTGCCGCTGGTCGAGCCCGGGGTGATGCTCGAGGGCGAGCAGGTGCTGCTGGACGCGCAGGCGGAGGCCGCGGGCCACGAGTTCTACTCCCTCGGCGGGCTCGTCCCCTCCCCCGACCACACGCTGCTCGCCTACGCCGTGGACACCGCCGGTGACGAGCGGTTCACCCTGCGGGTGGTGGACATCGCGCGCGGCGAGGTGATCGACGAGTCCGTGACCGGCACCGGCTACGGGATCGCGTTCTCCACCGATCAGCAGTGGCTGTTCTACGCGCGGGTCGACGACGCCTGGCGGCAGCACCAGATCTGGCGCCACCGGATCGGCGGCGACCCCGCCGAGGACGTGCTCGTGCTCGAGGAGGGCGACGAGCGGTTCATGATCGGCCTCGAGCGCTCCCGCGACGGGTCCACCCTGGTGATCCAGGCCGGCTCCTCGACGACCGCCGAGGCGTGGCTGCTGGACCTCGGTGCGCCGACGTCGGCCCCGGTGCCCGCGGGCGGGCGGCGAGACGGCGTGGACTACGCGCTCGAGCACGCCGGGGACCGGCTGCTGGTGGTGCACAACGACGGCCACGCCGGATTCGCGCTCGCCCAGGCCTCGTTCGAGGCGCCCGCGCAGTGGGAGGAGCTGCTGGTCGCCGGAGAGGGCGAGCGGCTGCTGGGAGTGGAGTCCTTCGCCTCCTTCGTCGCGCTCGAGCTGCGCGCCGGCGGACTGGCCGTGGTGCGGCTGATCCCGCGCGCGGCCGACGGCTCGCTGCTGCTCGAGCAGGCCGCCGACGTCACCCACGGCGGGGAGCTGGACACCGTCGAGCTCGACGCGAACCCGAACTGGGACCAGCGGACGGTGCGCTACCAGCTCACCAGCATGCTCACCCCGCCCACCGTCGCCGAGCGCGATCTGGCCGGCGGGGGGACCGAGATCCTGCGCGTCACCCCGGTGCCGCGCTACGACCCCTCGCTGTACGTGGAGCGTCGCGAGTGGGCGACAGCGGCCGACGGCACCGCGATCCCGCTCTCCGTCGTCGCGCGGAAGGAGGTCGCGGCCGACGGGACCGCGCCGGGCTATCTGTACGGCTACGGCTCCTACGAGGTCTCGATCGACCCGTCCTTCGTGCCGACGCGGCTCTCGCTCCTGGACCGCGGGGTGGTCATCGCGATCGCGCACGTGCGCGGCGGCGGCGAGTTGGGCCGCGACTGGTACGACCACGGCAAGCTGCTCGAGAAGAAGAACTCCTTCAGCGACTTCGTCACCGCCGCGGAGCACCTCGGCGCGAGCGGACTGGTGGACCCGGCACGGCTCGGGGCCGAGGGACGCAGCGCGGGCGGTCTGCTGATGGGCGCGGTCGCGAACCTGGCTCCCGAGCGGTTCCGGGCGATCATCGCCGGGGTGCCCTTCGTGGACGCGCTGACCACGATCCTGGACCCGTCCCTGCCGCTGACCGTCGGCGAGTGGGAGGAGTGGGGCGACCCGCTGCACGATCCGGCGGTGTACGCCTACATGAAGCAGTACACGCCCTACGAGAACGTGCGAGCGGCGCAGTACCCGGCGATCTTCGCCTCGACCTCGCTGAACGACACCCGCGTGTTCTTCGTCGAGCCCGCGAAGTGGGTGGCGCGCCTGCGCGAGACGGTCACCTCGGACCAGGCGGAGCGGCCGATCGTGTTCCGCTGCGAGATGGTCGCCGGGCACGGCGGCCGCTCGGGTCGCTACCGCAAGTGGGAGCAGCGGGCCGACGAGCTGGCCTGGCTGCTGGACCAGCTGGGGGCGACGGAGACTCTCTGAGGCCGGGCGTCCGGCCGCTCACCATGCCGTCTGCGCGACGTCGTGCCGGACCATCTGCATATACGGGCGCTGAGCGGCACGCTGCGGAGCTGAGCTCCTCGGCGTGCCGCTCAGCGCCCCTTTGTGCTGACGGTGCCCGCGGCCGGCACGCTGCGATGCGACACGGCGGGGAGCGGCGGTGCGCTCAGAACGCGGGGATGACCGAGCCGTCCGTGTAGGTCTCCTCGATGAAGGCGCGGACCTCGTCGCTGTGGAGGAGGCCGTCGAGCGCCACGAGGGCCTCGTTCTCGGCGTCGTCCGAGCGCACGACCATCATGTTCGCGTTCGGGTTGCCCTCGCCCTCCTCGATCACGATGGCCTCCTCGGCGGGGTTCAGGCCCGCCTCGAGGGCGTAGTTGCCGTTCACGACGCCGGCGGCGAAATCCCCCAGCGAGCGCGGGATCTGCGCGGCCTCGAGCTCGGTGAACTGCAGGTTCTTCGGGTTCTCGTCGATGTCGCCGACGGTCGCCGAGGTGGGGGCGACGCCCTCGGCGAGGGTGATCACGCCGTTCGCGGCGAGCAGGTCCAGGCCGCGTCCGCGGTTGGTGGGGTCGTTCGCGATCGCGACCTCGTCCCCGTCCTGCAGCTCGTCGAGCGAGGTGAGGGTCTCGGAGTAGACGCCGAGCGGCTCGACGTGGACGCCCTCGAAGGCGTGGAAGTCGTAGCCCTTCTCGTCCATCTGTCCCTCGAGGAAGGCGGGGGTCTGGTAGAAGTTCGCGTCGAGGTCGCCGTCGTTCAGCGCCTGGTTCGGGATCTGGTAGTCGGTGTACGGGGTGATGTCGAGCTCGAGGCCGGCATCGGCGGCGAGATTCTCCTGCACGAACGTCAGGATCTCGGCGTGCGGGGCCGGGGAGGCGCCGATGCGGATCGTGGTCACGCCGCCCTCCTCGGTCGGGCCCTCGGTGCCGCCCGCGCCGCAGGCGGCGAGGGCCAGCGCGGCGAGCCCCGCGCCGGAGGCGAGCAGGGTGGTGCGGCGGGAGATCTGAGCGGTGCGGCGGGAGATCGGTGCCATGGGGATTCTCCTAGGAGGGTAGGGATGGTGCAGGTCAGCGGGCCGCGGCGCGGTGGTCGACGGCGCGGGAGAGGGCGGAGCCGAGGGCCTGGACGGCGATCACGATGACCACCAGCACGATGACGGTCGCGACCATGACCACGTTGTCGTAGCTCTGGTAGCCGTTGCGGATGGCGAGGTCGCCGAGGCCCTTGCCGCCCACCGTGCCGGCCATCGCCGTGTAGCCGATCACCGCGATCGTGGTGGTGGTGAGCGAGCCGATGATGCCGGGCAGCGCCTCGGGCAGCAGCACCTGGCGGATGATCTGGCCGCGGGAGGCGCCCATCATCTGCACCGCCTCGACCTTCCCGGCCGAGATCTCGCGCAGGTTGATCTCGATCAGGCGGGCGAGGAACGGGATCGCCGAGATCACGAGCGCGAACATCGCAGCGTTCGGCCCGGTCACGCGGCCGACGATGAAGCGGGTGACGGGGATCAGCGCGATGATCAGGATGATGAAGGGGAAGGAGCGCCCGACGTTCACGACGAAGCCGACGACGCGGTTCACCCAACGGGCGAGTCCGCCGCGGGCGCCGGAGGTCTCGAAGAGCAGCAGTCCCAGCGGCACCCCGATGAGAGTGGAGAACAGCATGGTCCCCGCGGCCATGTACAGGGTGATCAGGGTGTTGGACCACAGGGACGTGTTCGAGTCCCAGGTGGTGAACACGGAGTTGTCGAGCCACTCGATCATGCGGTCACCTCCTTCGCGACGACGCCGGCGGTCTCGAGCTCGACGAGGAAGTCGGTCAGCCCCTCGCGCGAGATCGGCGCCCCCGAGCGGTTGCGCAGGGCGAGCTGGACCCGCCCCACCTGGCGGCCGCCGATGGTCTCGATGGTGCCGGCGACGAGGGTCGCCTCCGCCTCGTAGGTCTCGGCGAGCTGGATGAGGTCCTCGCTGGTGCGGAACCTCTCGGAGTCGCCGTAGTCGCAGTTCACGACCAGGGCGTCGATGCCGGTCGGGGCCGGCGGCAGCGGGATCAGCTCGGCGCTGAGGGGGCCGTGCGGGTCCGCGGCGACGTCGAGCAGGTCGCCGCTCTGGGTGATCGTCCCGTCCTGGAGCAGGGTGACGGTGTCGCACACCTCGCGCACCACGCCCATCTCGTGGGTGATGATCACGACCGTGATCCCGAGGCGCTCGCGCAGATCGGCGAGCAGCCGCAGGATCTGCCGGGTGGTCGAGCCGTCCAGGGCGCTGGTGGGCTCGTCGCACAGCAGCACCTTCGGCTCGGCGGCGAGGCCGCGGGCGATGCCGACGCGCTGGATCTGCCCGCCGGAGAGCTGCGCGGGATGGTTGTGCTCGCGGCCGGCGAGGCCCACGAGCTCCACCAGCTCGGCGACGCGGCGGTCACGCTCGGCACGGGGCACTCCGGCGATCTCGAGCGGGTGGGCGATGTTCTGCGCGGCGGTGCGGGAGTCCAGCAGGTTCGCGTGCTGGAAGACCATGCCGATGTTCCGCCGCGCGCTGCGCAGGGCGGCCCCCTCGAGGGCGGCGATGTCGGTGCCGTCGACCTCGACGCGGCCCGAGGTGGGCTTCTCCAGGCCCGTCAGGCAGCGGATCAGGGTGGACTTGCCCGCGCCGGAGCGACCGACGATCCCATGGATCCTGCCCGGCTCGAGGTGGAGGTCGATGCCGTCGAGCGCGACGACGGGGTCTCCGCCGCCGGGAGCGGGGAAGACCTTGCGCAGTGCGTCGAGAGTGATCACCCCCGGATTCAAGCATCAGGGCCCGTCCGCGCCGAAGCACTTGTTCATACGGCGAAACGAACCTCACAAGCCGGCAGGGACGCGATCACGGGGCAGGGGGGCGTTCAGGCGCGGGTGCGCCGGACCCGCGACTCGTCCCAGACGGGCTCGTCGGACTCGTGGACCTCGGCGTCAGCGCCGAACACCAGGAAGCGGTCGACATCCCGCACGAACCAGCGGTCATGGGTGACCGCGACGACCGTGCCCTCGAACGCGGCGAGCGCCTGCTGGAGGGCGTCGGCCGATTCGAGGTCGAGGTTGTCCGTGGGCTCGTCGAGCAGCAGCAGGGTCGCACCGCCCAGCTCGAGCAGGAGGATCTGGAACCTCGCCTGCTGCCCGCCCGAGAGCGAGTCGAAGGTCTGCTCGGCGGCGCGCGCGAGCTCGTAGCGGGCCAGCACCCGGGCGGCCTGCTCGCGCGGCCTGCCGGCGCGGTGCTCGTCCCCGCGGTGCAGGACCTCCAGCAGGGTCCTGCCCGCGAGGTCGGCCCTGCCGTGGGTCTGGGCGAACCACCCCGGACGCACCCGGGCGCCCAGGCGGGCCGTGCCCGTGTGCTCGACCGGGTCGATCGGCACATCGGAGACCGGGAGATGCTCGGGATCGGGGTCGCTGCCGCCGGCGGCGAGCAGCCGCAGGAAGTGCGACTTGCCCGAGCCGTTGGACCCGAGCACGGCGACGCGGTCGCCGAAGCGCAGCTCGAGGTCGAACGGGTGCATCAGACCCGTCAGCTCCAGGTCCCGGCACACCACGGCGCGCTTCCCCGTGCGGCCGCCCTGCAGGCGCATGCCGAGCTTCTGCTCCCGCGGCTGCTGCTCGGGAGGTCCGGCCTCCTCGAATCGGGCGAGCCGTGTCTGCGCCGCCCGGTAGCGGGAGGCCATGTCCGAGTTGTAGGCGGCCTTCTGCTTGTACGTCTGCACCAGGGTGCGCAGCTTCGCGTGCTCCTCGTCCCAGCGCCGGCGCAGCTCGTCGAGCCGTTCGAACCGCTGCTCGCGGGCCTCGTGATAGCTCGCGAAGGAGCCGGGATGGGTCCAGGCGGTGTTCCCGGCGGCTCCCAGCTCGAGGGTGACGATCGCGGTCGCGGTCCGGGCGAGCAGCTCACGGTCGTGGCTGACGAACAGCACGCTCTTGTCGCTCTCGACCAGGCGCCGCTCGAGCCAGCGCTTGCCGGGGACGTCGAGGAAGTTGTCCGGCTCGTCCAGCAGCAGCATCTGATCCGGGCCGCGCAGCAGCGCCTCCAGGGCGAGCCGCTTCTGCTCCCCGCCGGAGAGCGAGGCGACGGGGCGGTCCCGGCAGCCCTCGTACGTGGTCCCGAGCGCGGCGATGGTGCACACGTCCCACAGCACCTCGGCCTCGTACCCTCCGGCCTCGCCCCATCCGGCGAGCGCGGTCGCGTACTCCATCTGCACGTCGGTCGACCCGCTCCGCGACATCGCCTGCTCGGCGCGGTCCAGCGCGGCGGCCGCCCGACGCAGCGGCGCGGGCGCGACGGACAGCAGCAGCTCTCGCACCGTCCCTCCGGCGAGGAACTGGCGCATGATCCCGAGCGTCCCGTCCTGCGTGATCGCGCCCGCGTCCGGGACCAGGTCGCCCGTGATCAGGCGCAGCAGGGTGGTCTTGCCGGCGCCGTTGGCGCCGATGAGCGCGACCCGCGCACCGTCGCCGACCCGGAAGGAGACGTCGCTCAGCAGCGGCCTGCCGTCGGGCAGGGCGTGGTCGACGCCGGCGATGTCCAGATGTGCCATGCCCCAGATGTATCCCGGATCCGCCACGAGGTCATCCGAATTCCTGCCTCCCGCACGGTGATGCGGAGCGACCGTCTGACATCTGTCATGCCCGAGCCGTGAGGGCTCCACACGGACCGATGAGACGGCGCCCTGCTGCGCCGCGGCCCGATTCCGACAGGGTGGGGATCGACAGCGCATCAGCCCTCACGGAAGGCTCTCCCCGCATGCAGGACTTCTTCGCCCAGCTCACCTCCTTCGTCTCCGGACTCGAGCCCTGGCAGCAGGTGCTCGCGCTCGTGCCGGCCGGCGCGATCCCCTTCATCGAGTCCTACCTCGGCAGCTTCCTGGGGATCCTGGTGGGGATCCACCCTGCGATCGCGATCCCCGCGGCCGTCCTCGGGAACCTGCTGGCGACCTTCGCGGTCACGGCGCTCGCCGGGCGGGCGCGCGGGGCCGTGCTCCGCGGTCGCGGAGCCGACGCGCAGGTGGCTCCCGCTGCGGGCGCGGGAGGGGGTCGCTTCCGGACCAAGGTCGCCGAGGCGCTGGACAGGTACGGCGTGCCGGGCGTGTGCCTGCTCGGCCCGCTGGTCGTCGCCTCGCAGATCACCGCCCCCACGCTCGTCGCCCTCGGCGCCACCAGGAGCCGTGTGTACCTGTGGATCGGCATCTCGATCGTCGGCTGGGGGCTCGCCTTCGGCCTCTTCGGAGGGGTGCTCTCCTCCGTGACGGCGTGAGCGGGCCGGCGACGGGATCGACCCCGATAGGCTCCGAGACGCGCCCGTCGGCCCGGGCGGAGGAGCAGACGATGAGCGCGCAGGCACGGCAGTGGACGATCTTCTACGTCTACACCCTGTGGTCCGTGGTCGTGATGACCGCGATGATGCCCGTGATGCTGGTGCTCATGATCGGCGCCCCGGCCTTCGACCAGATCCGCGAGCACCCGCTGCTCGGCGTGCTGCTCCTGGGCCAGGCGGTGGCCTCGATGCTGGCGACGCGCACGGCGCTGCGCTGCTGGGCCGCCGCCCCGCCCGCCCCGATGCGCGGCCCCTGGGACCTGCCGCGGCTCGGGATGCTCCCCGGCGGGTGGCGCTGGCTCGCCGCCTCCGCCCTGGCGACGCTCCTGCTCACGGCGGCGACCCTCGCCGGTCTCGGTTCCGGACTGCTGCTGCTGGTGTCCGGCATCGTCCTCGCCGTGAGCGCCCTGCTCCGGGTGCCGTGGCGCTGGAGCGCAGGGGGGCTCGTCGCGGTGGGGCTCCTCGCGCTGGTCGGCATCATGACCCCGGATCTCGCGGTCTCCTCCTTCGTGACCTTCGTCGCCGTGCTCGCGCTGCGCTCCTCGATCTGGCTGGGGGCGGTGGTGCGCGAGCTCGACCAGGCCCGGGAGGCGCAGGCGCAGCTCGCGGTCGCCGAGGAGCGGCTGCGCTTCGCGCGGGACCTGCACGACGTGACCGGGCGCGATCTGTCCGTGATCGCGGTGAAGACCGAGCTGGTGGCGCAGCTGGCCGAGCGCGGGGACCCCCGTGCGGCGGAGCACGGGCGGGAGGCGGCGCAGATCGCCCGCACTTCGCTCGCCGAGATCCGCTCCCTGGTGCGCGGTTATCGCGAGGCGGATCTCGCGACCGAGCTGCAGGGCACCGCCTCGCTGCTGCGCTCGGCCCATGCGGAGGTCACGATCGAGGGCGACGCGGAGGACGTGCCCGCCCGGCACCGCGGCACCGCCGCCTGGGCGCTGCGCGAGGGCGGCACGAACATCCTGCGCCACGCCGACCCGACGGCCGTGGTGATCACCCTGTCCCCGCAGGGCGTCCGCCTCGTCAACGACGGCGCCCCCGGCGACGACCCGGTCCCCGAGGGCAGCGGCCTGACCGGGATGCGGGAGCGCCTCGGTGAGGACGCCGAGCTCACCGCCCGCCGCGACCGGGGACGCTTCACCCTCGACATCCGCTTCGACACGACCGGAGAGACACGATGACCACCGCCCCCGCTCCCCCGCCCGGCGGCGCGCTGCGCGTGATCCTCGTCGACGACGAGCACCTGATCCGCTCGGCGCTCGCGACGATGCTGTCCCTCGAGGCGGACCTCGAGGTGCTCGGCGAGGCCTCGACCGTCGCCGAGGGCACGAGGCTGGCGGGCGAGACGTCCCCCGACGTGGCGGTCGTCGACCTCCAGCTGCCCGACGGGGACGGCCTCGAGCTGTGCGAGCAGATCGCGGAGCTCTCCCCCGACACTCGCTGCCTGGTGCTGACCTCCCACGCGCGGCCCGGCTATCTCAAGCGGGCGCTGGCCCAGGGGGTGCTGGGCTTCCTGCCGAAGACCACCTCCGCCGAGCAGCTCGCCCGGGCGGTGCGCTCGGTCGCGGCCGGACGCCGCGCGATCGACCCCGAGCTCGCTGCGGAGACGATCTCCTCCGGCGACTCCCCGCTCACCCCGCGCGAGGCCGACGTGCTCGAGTACGCGGCCGACGGCGCCCCGGTCGAGCAGATCGCCCGCCGTGCGCATCTGGCGGAGGGGACGGTGCGCAACTACCTCTCCAGCGCCCAGGCGAAGCTGCAGGCCGCGAACCGCCACGAGGCCGCCGCGATCGCCCGCCGCCAGGGCTGGATCTGAGGGCTGCGGCCCGGCTCAGCCGGCCGCGCCCTCGGCGAAGCTCGCGTCGACGATGCCGGCGATGTCCAGCGGCTCGCCGTCGGTGATCTGCTCGGCCTCGATCCACACGGACTGCATGGCCTCCAGCTGCTCCGGCTGCGGAGCGAGATCGGGCAGGTAGGTGTACATCGGGGAGGCCTTCAGCACCTCCACGTCCTGGCCGAGGGTGTCGGCGAGGATCTGGTAGACCTCGTCGGTCTGGGTGCCGTCCTCGCCGAGCTCCTGCGCGCCCCGGGCGAGCGCGGTGAAGAAGCCCTGCGCGAGCTCGGAGCCGACGAAGGTCTCGGAGAACATCACGCCCGTGCCGGTGGTGCCCTCGGCGGGCACGGCGATCGGGGAGGCGATCCCGGCCTCCTCGATCGAGGAGGAGAACGGGGCCGACGGGGTGGCCGCGTCGACGGAGCCGTTGGTCAGGGCGGGCTCCTGATCCGGGGTGGCGAGGTTGGAGATCTCGACGTCGTTCAGGGTCAGCCCGCCCTCCTCGAGCATCGCGGCCAGCAGGTAGCCGCCGGTCGCGCCGGGGCCGCCGGCGACGCCGATGGTGCGGCCCCTGAGATCCGCGACCGTGGAGACGGTGCCGTCGTCGAGGAGGTCCTGGCGCACCTCGAGGGCGGTGGGCGAGTTCTCGGCATCGCCCGGGGAGATGCCCATGGAGCCGACGACCTTGAAGGCGACGCCCTGCTGGAGGGCGTTGAACATGCCGGCGCTGAACCCGGCGACCATCACGTCGAGCTGGTCGTTCGACAGCATCGGCACGCCGTCCTGTCCGGACTTCAGCGGGGTGAGCTCGAGCGTGATGCCCTCCTGCTCGAAGAACCCCTTCGCGTCGGCGACGTACAGCGGCGCGAACAGGGCCGAGGGCAGGTGGCCCACGCGCACGGTGCCGTCGGCGCCGCCGCCCGCGCCGCCCTCGGGGTCCTCACCGGTGACGGCGGAGCCGCAGGCGGTCAGGGCGCCGCCGAGGGCGGTGGCGGCGGTGAGGGAGAGAAGGGTGCGACGTCGCATCGGTGCTCCTTGGGGGTTCGGGGTGCTGGGGTGTGCGGGGGCGTGGGGGTCAGCGCTCGCGGCGCCAGGGCAGCAGCAGCTTCTCGGAGCGGCTGAGGATCGTGGTGACCAGGGCACCGATCAGGCCGATCACCACCAGGCCCACGTACAGCTTCTCGGGGATGAACAGCTGCCAGGAGTTCCAGATCAGGTAGCCCAGGCCGGTGGTGGTCGCGCCGGTGAACTCGACGGCGGTGACCACGACGACGGCGGTGCCGGTGGCGGTGCGCAGGCCGGAGAACACGAAGGGCATCGCCCCGGGGAGCACCACGAAGCGGAAGCGGGACAGGCCCGTCGCGCCGTAGGCGGCCCCGGCCTCGAGGAGCTTGCGGTCGATGGCCCAGACGCCGGAGACGGTGTTGATCTGCATGATGAAGAAGGTCGTGATGAACACGGCGATGATCTTCGGCAGCTCGGTGGGGCCGAAGATCATCAGCAGGATCGGGAAGATCGCGATCTTCGGCAGCGGGTAGAGCGCGGAGAACAGGGGTCCCAGCGCCGCGTTCAGCGCCCGGGAGGAGCCCATCAGCAGGCCGACCACGATCCCGGCGAGCGCGCCGAGGCCGCCGCCGACGGCGAGGCGCATGAGCGTGGGGGCGGTGTGCTGCCACAGCTCGCCGCTGAGCAGCATCTCCCCGCCGGCGCCGAGGATGCGGGTGGGCGGCGGGAAGAAGCGCGGGTCGATGATCTCCACGCGTGCGCACAGCTCCCACAGCACCAGCAGCAGGATCGGGGTGGCGATCGAGAGGACGAGGTCGCGCGTGGTCAGGCGCCGGTCGCGGGCGCGCTGCTCCCGGGCGGCGACGAGGGTGCGCCGCTCGCGGTCGTCAGCAGGCGCCGCGGCGCGGTCGTCAGCAGGCGCCGCGGCACGGTCGGCGGTCGGCTCGGGGCGGCTCATGCGGTCTCCTCGGCGGTGCGCGCGTCCTCGCGCAGCAGGTCCCAGATGCGGGCGCGCAGCGCGGCGTACTCGGGGTCGCTCTCGATCTCGAAGGAGCGCGGCCGGTCGAAGGGGACGGCGATGTCCTCGCGGAGGGTGCCGGGGCGGCCGGACATGACGATCACGCGGTCGGAGAGGATGATCGCCTCGTCGATGTCGTGGGTGACCATGAGGACGGTCTTGCGCTCGGCCTCCCACAGGGCGATGAGCTCCTCCTGCATGAGCATGCGGGTCTGGGCGTCCAGCGCGCCGAGCGGCTCGTCCATCAGCAGCACCGGCGAGCCGGTGGCGAAGGCGCGGGCGATCGCGACGCGCTGGCGCATGCCGCCGGAGAGCTGGTGGGGGTAGGAGCCCGCGAAGTCGGCCAGGCGCACCCGCTCGAGCCAGTCGCCTGCGATGCGGCGTCGCTCGGCCGCGCCGGTCCCGGTCATCCGCAGGCCGAACGCCACGTTCTCCCGCACGGTCATCCAGGGGAAGACGCCGTGCTCCTGGAACACGAAGGCAGCGGGGATGTCGTGCCCCTCCTCCGGCATCGACACGGTGCCGACGGTGCGCTCGTCGAGCCCGCCGAGGATGCGCAGGAAGGTTGACTTGCCGCAGCCGGAGGGGCCGACGATGCAGGTGAACGAGCCGGGCTCGAGGGTCAGGGAGAAGTCCTCGAGCGCCCAGACGGGGTCGGTGCCGGAGAAGAACACCTTCGAGACGTCCTCGGCGACGACGGCGCCGGGCGGGCCGACGGGCGGGGTGGTGTGCATGCGTGCTCCTGGTCCCGGACCGGGCGGCGACCTCGGCGGCCGGTCGGGGACGTGCGGGATGGATCGGGACGGACGGGTGCGGGTGGGCCCGCGGCCCCACTGTAGACGGGCGTCTCGGAGTGCGGACCCGCGATCTCGCCGGACGGACGGCTGGTGTCAGCGCGTGCGACGGGCGCGGAAGAAGTCCCGCAGCAGGTCGCCGCATTCCTCGCCGCGCACTCCGGTGGTCAGCTCGACGCGGTGGTTCAGCCGCGGCTCGCGCACCAGGTCGTAGAGGGAGCCGGCCGCCCCGGCCTTGGGATCCATGGCACCGACGACGACGCGCCGGATGCGGGAGAGCACGATCGCGCCCGCGCACATGGTGCACGGCTCGAGGGTGACGACGAGGGTGGCGCCGGTGAGGTTCCAGCGTCCCGTCGCCCGGGCCGCCGCGCGCAGGGCGAGGATCTCGGCATGGGCGGTGGGGTCCTCGTCGGCCTCGCGGCGGTTCCCGGCGGCGGCGAGCACCTGCCCGTCGGCCCCGAGGACGACGGCGCCGATGGGCACGTCGGCGGGCTCGCGGTCGGCGGCGGCGCGGGCCTCGGCGATCGCGAGGCCCATCAGCTCGTCGTCGGTCAGCGCCTCATGCGTCGGCGCACCGTCGTCCAGGGAGTCGGTCATGGGGTCATTGTCGCGCCTGCCGTCTCAGCGACGCTCCCCCACCACCGCGTAGCGCGCCTCGAGGAGCGCGCCGTTGGTGCCGTGCTCGAGCAGCTCGAGGTCGAGACGACCACCCATCAGCGGCCGGCCGGCGCCGAGCGTGACCGGGGCGATCGACACGAAGACCTCGTCGAGCATCCCGGCGCGCGCGAACTCCGCCGCCAGGTCGCCGCCGCCGACGATCCACACGTCCTCCCCGCCCGCAGCCTCCTCGATCGCGGTGCGATGGTCGGCGGGGGCACCGGAGACCGAAGTGACCCCTGTCGACGGATCGACCTCCCGGTGCGTGAAGAGGAAGGTGCGCGGGGTGAACAGCCAGGATGCCTCGGCGGGGTCATCGTGCTCGCGCACCCAGTCGAAGGTGGTGCGGCCGGTGACGATCGCGCCGACCTCGGCCATCAGCGCGTGGACCGGCTGGATGCTCTCCTCGTCATCGGTGGGCTGGGAGAGCAGCCAGTCGAGGCTGTCGTGCTCGTCGGCGAGGAAGCCGTCGAGCGAGGTCGCGGTGTGGAATCGGTAGCGGGTCATGGGAGGTCTCCTGTTCTCCTGCGGTGCCAGAGGATCGGGTCGGGGTCCAGGTGCGGCGCGCCGAGGTCCACGCCCGCCCCGGCGAGCATCCAGCGCGCGAGCTGGCGCCGGTGCGCGGAGTAGGTGAGCTCGTGGGCGAGGATCTGCGAGAGCAGGAAGGACTCGGGCGGGTCGCACAGCGCATCGACGATCGAGTCCTGCCAGGCACCGCGGCGCTCCACGTCCCGGACCATCGCGAGCCAGCGCGGGGCCGTGCGGCGGTGGCGCGCACCGAGCGAGGCGGGATCGTCGGGACCCGAGAGGTCGGGCTCGCCCTCCCCGGCGATGCTGGCCAGCCACGGCTCCTTGCTGAGCACCAGGTGCTGCATCACCTGCGCGAGCGACTCGTCGGGGCCGTCGAACCCGCGCGGGCGGCTGCCGGGCAGGCGCACGGTCCGGTACTCCGCCTCCGACACCTCGGCGGCGGCGGCCAGCAGCGCGTCGACGTCGTCGAGGTCGTGCTGGACCAGCAGCATCAGCACATCCCCCGAGGGATGCTCATGGGAGCTGCCGGCGTCGATGTACAGGGTGGTGGGCGAGTGGAAGTGGAGGCCGTTGGGGGCGGGGAGCCAGTGGCCCCGCTCGGCGCGGGAGGGCAGGTCCGACGGGGCGCATCCGAAGGCCCGCCGGAAGGCTCGGGAGAACCCGTCGACGGAGTCGTAGCCGGCGGCGAAGGCGGCATCGGTCACGGAGGTCCCGCCCTGCAGCGTCCAGGCCGCCCGCTCGAGCCGCACCCGTCGGCGCATCGCCGAGGGGCTCTCGCCCGCGTGGCGCCGCACCGTGCGCTGGAAGTGGAAGGGCGAGAGGTGGGCGTCGGCGGCCATCTCCTCGAGGGAGGTGCCGTCGGCCTCGAGCACCGCGTCCAGCAGTCGTCGCAGGGGGTCCGTCTCCGTCATGGGTCCAGTATCGAGGTGCCCGCTCCGCCTGCGCCCGACCGATCTTGCGCACCCGGGGACCGGGGGTGCGCATGAGAGCTGACTCTCCGGTCGCCGGCGCCCGATCCGTCGGCCCCCTCCCGGACGCTCCGGTAGATTCCCTCCCATGCGCGTTCTCGAGATCGACCACCCCCTCGTCGCCCACAAGCTGACGGTGCTGCGCAATCGCGCCACCCACTCCTCGGTGTTCCGCCAGCTCGCCGACGAGCTGGTGACCCTGCTGGCCTACGAGGCGACCCGCAACGTCGCCGTCGCGCCGGTGGAGATCGAGACCCCGGTGACCACGATGACCGGCACCCGCCTGACGAACCCCAAGCCGATGGTGGTGCCGATCCTGCGCGCGGGGCTCGGCATGCTCGACGGCCTCACCCGCCTGCTGCCCACCGCCGAGGTGGGCTTCCTGGGCATGGTCCGCAACGACGAGACCCTCGAGGTCACCACCTACGCGAATCGCCTGCCCGATGACCTCTCGGGCCGGCAGTGCTTCGTGCTGGACCCGATGCTCGCCACCGGCCACACCCTCATCGCCTCCTGCGAGTACCTCCACGAGCGCGGCGCGAAGGACATCACCTGCGTGACCCTGCTGTGCGCGCCGGAAGGCCTGAAGGCGCTCGAAGAGCAGCTCGACCCCGCGATCGACCTCACCGTCGTCACCGCCGCGATCGACGAGAAGCTCGACGAGAAGGGCTACATCGTGCCGGGCCTCGGCGATGCGGGCGACCGCCTCTTCGGCGTCGTCGACTGATCGACATGCTGGCGAGGAACGAGCCGGCAGGAGATCAGTCAGAAGGGCGCAGCCTGATCGACGTGCTGGCGAGGAACGAGCCGGCAGGAGATCAGTCAGAAGGGCGCAGCCTGATCGACGTGCTGGCGAGGAACGAGCCGGCAGGAGATCAGTCCACAAGCACAGACTGATCGGACGGCCTGCCGCACGGGGGCTCCGTCGCGGTCGCGGTGCCCGGTTCTCCAGCGATTGACCCCCCTGTGAAGTGGGGAGAAGATGGAATCCGCCGTGTCGTCGAGTCCCGGGAGGTCCCATGTTCCTCAGCGTCCATGAGCAGGAGCGCCTGATGGTGCACTTCGCCGGGAAGCTGGCGCTGGAGCGCAAGGAGCGGGGCCTGAAGCTCAACCTCCCGGAGGCGACCGCGCTGATCACCTCCTACCTCCTCGAGGGTGCGCGCGACGGCCAGTCCGTCGCCGACCTGATGGAGGGCGGGCGCTACGTGCTCGGCCGTGACGACGTCATGGAGGGCGTGCCCGAGATGCTCGCGCAGGTGCAGGTCGAGGCCACCTTCCCCGACGGGACGAAGCTCGTCACCGTCATGCACCCGGTGCAGTGAAGGAGGCACGATGAGCAACGAGAACCCGCCGCAGGACCCCGCGGACGCGCCGTCGATGGAGGAGAACCCCTTCGACAACCCGGAGCTGGATCCGCCGGCCGAGCCGGAGGAGCCCGCCCACCCCACGGACGACCCGGGACGCGAGTACGAGATCGAGGAGTCCGACGGCACGGAGAATCGAGGGCGCTCGGGCGTCGGCGCACCGTCCGAGCCGCGCCGCTCCGGCACCGGCAGCCGGCAGGCCCCGCGTCGCACCAGCGACGACGCGGTGGACCCTCGCCTCCCCGTGATCCCCGGGGAGATCCTCCTGGCCGAGGACCCGATCGTGATCAACGAGGGCGCCGAGCCGATCACGCTGCGCGTGGTCAACACGGCGGACCGTCCCATCCAGGTCGGCTCCCACTACCACTTCGCCGAGACGAACCCCGCGCTCGACCTCGACCGCGCGGCCGCTCGCGGCAAGCGTCTGAACATCGTCTCCGGCGGCTCGGTGCGCTTCGAGCCCGGCGCCGAGGAGGACGTGCAGCTGATCGACTATCGCGGGGCGCGCATCGCGCGCGGCTTCCGCGGGGACGTCGGAGGTCCGCTCGATGACTGAGGTCACCCGTTCCGAGTACGTCGCGAGCTACGGTCCCACCGTCGGCGACCGCATCCGCCTGGCGGACACCGATCTCGTGATCGAGGTCGAGAAAGACCTCTACGCAGGCGGGGACGAGGCCGTCTTCGGCGGCGGCAAGTCGATCCGCGAGTCGATGCTGCAGTCCGCCCGCACCCGCGCCGAGGGCACCCCGGACCTGGTCATCACGGGTGTGGTGATCCTGGACCACTGGGGGATCATCAAGGCCGACGTCGGGATACGCGACGGACGCTTCTGCGGCATCGGCAAGGCCGGCAACCCCGACGTGATGGACGGGGTCGACGAGAACCTCGTCATCGGCCCCTCCACCGAGATCATGGCCGGCAACGGCATGATCATGACCGCCGGCGCGATCGACACCCACGTCCACTACGTCACCCCCGACCAGCTGACCGTGGGCCTCAACGCGGGCGTGACCACCGTGATCGGCGGCGGCACGGGCCCCGCCGAGGGCTCGAAGGCGGCGCTGGCGACGCCGGGCGCCTGGTGGCTGGAGAAGATGTTCCAGGGCCTGGACCCGTGGCCCGTGAACTTCATGTTCCTCGGTCGCGGCAACGCCATGAACGACGAGGCGCTCATGGAGCAGGTCCGCGCCGGGATGGGCGGGTTCAAGATCCACGAGGACTGGGGCGCGACCCCGGCCGTGATCGACCGGACGCTCCAGATCGCCGACGCCACGGGCGTGCAGGTCGCGATCCACTCCGACACCCTGAACGAGGCCGGCTTCGTCGAGGACATGCTCGCCGCGGTCAAGGGCCGCACCTTCCACGCCTTCCACACCGAGGGCGCTGGCGGCGGCCACGCCCCGGACATCATCAAGGTCGCGAGCGAGCGCAACGTGCTGCCCGCCTCGACCAATCCCACCCGCCCGTACACGGTCAACACCGTCGACGAGCACCTGGACATGGTGATGGTCGCCCATCACCTCAACCCCCAGATCCCCAACGACCTCGCCTTCGCGCAGTCCCGCGTCAGGGCCGGCACGATCGCCGCCGAGGACGTGCTGCAGGACATGGGCGCGCTGTCGATCATGAGCTCGGACTCCCTCGCGATGGGACGGATCGGCGAGACGATCATCCGCACCTGGCAGACCGCGCACCAGATGAAGAAGGTGCGCGGATCCCTCGAGGGCGACGACCGGGCCGACAACCACCGCGCCCGCCGCTACGTCGCGAAGTACACCATCGCCCCCGCGGTCGCGCACGGCATCGACCGGCACGTCGGCTCGATCGAGGTGGGCAAGCTCGCCGACTTCGTGCTGTGGCAGCCGGCGCTGTTCGGGGTGCGCACCTCCGCGGTGTTCAAGGGCGGGATGGCCGCGGTCGCCGCGATCGGCGACCCGAACGCCTCGATCCCCACCCCGCAGCCCGTCAGCGGCCGGCCCGGCTGGAACCATCGCACGCGGGCCGCGGGGGCGACCTCCCTCGCCTTCGTCTCCGAGCTCGCCATGGAGAACGATGTCGTGGAGCGGATGGGCGTGGACCACGAGATCGTCCCGATCACCTCCACGCGGGGCGTGACGAAGGACGATCTCCCGCTGAACACCGCCAGGCCCCGCATCGACGTGGACGCCGACACCTATGCGGTGCGGATCGACGGGGAGCTCATCGAGCACGAGCCCGCCGAGTTCGTGCCCATGGCGCAGCGGTACTTCCTGTTCTGAGCGCCGCACCGAGAATGCCCGACGCCTCCCCCACGTTCCCCCCGCGCAGCGCCCCGACGCGCACTGCCGCCCTGCTCCTGCTCGCCGACGGACGCCTGCCCGCGGGCGGCTACGCCCACTCCGCCGGGCTGGAGCAGGCGATCGTGCGCGGCTGGGTGCGCACCGAGGAGGACATCGCCGAGTACCTCCGCGGCCGCATCCACACCACGGGACTGGTCAGCGGGTCCTTCGCAGCCGCCGCCCAGCACCGGACCGCCGCGGCGATCGCGGCCGGGGACCTCGCGGGCCTGCACGAGGAGCTCGCGGAGCTGGATGCGGAGCTGATCGCCCGCACTCCCTCCCCCGCGCTGCGGAAGGTGGGGCAGGACCTGGGCCGGATGCTGCTGCGCGCCATGTCCTCGATCGCCCCGGACCAGGCGCCCGTGCTCGCCGCGGCCGGGCGGGTGCTCCAGCAGCCGATCGCCTACGGGGTCGTCGCCGCCGCGCTCGGGCTCGAGGCCCGCGACGCGGCCTCGGTGGTGCTCTACGAGTCCGCCGCCGCCCCCGCGGTCGCGGCGGTGAAGCTGATGAGCATCGACCCCTTCGCCACCCACCGATGCCTCGCCGCGCTCGCGGGCGACCTCGACGCGCTCACCGACCGCGCCGCCGCGCATGCCGCCTCCGACCCGCGCGACCTGCCCGGGGACACGGCACCCCTGTCCGACCTCGCCGCCGAGATGCACACCCGCCATGGCCAGCGCCTCTTCGCCTCCTGAGCCGATGCCGCCCGCCGGCGAGCCCGCCGCCCTGCCCGCCTTCGCCGCTCCGGAGGCGGGACGGCGCCGCACGCGCCGCGGCTCCTTCCTCTGCCATGCGGTGCTCGCGACCGCGCAGCGCGACGGCCGCAGCGTCCTCTCCCGCCTGCGGGCCGACACCCCGCTGTCCCCGCGGCCCACGATCCCCAGCGGCGAGGAGCCGTACCTGCGCGGCGGCGACGCGGTCCGGGTGCGGCTGTCCGCGAGCGCGGCCGGTCCCGTCGGCGGCGACACCTACCTGCTCGACATCCATGTCGGCGCCGGCTCGACGCTGCTGCTGAAGGACGTCGGCGCGACGCTCGTGCTGCCCGGCCCGCACGGGGAGCTCTCCCGCTGGATCACCCGCGTGCAGGTGGAGGAGGGCGGGACCTTCCTGTGGATCCCCGAGCCGGTGATCGCCGCGCACGGCTGCCGGCACGAGCACGTGATCCGGGCCGATCTCGCCGCCGGGGCACGGCTGATGTTCCGCGAGGAGCTCGTGCTGGGCCGCCACCGCGAGGAGCCGGGAACGCTGAGCACCCGCCTGGACGTGCGCCGCGCGGGCGCGCCCGCCGTCGTCCAGAGGGTCGCGCTGGGGCCGGAGGCGGCCGGATCCCGCAGCCAGTCCGTGCTCGGCGCCCACCGGGCCGTCGGCAACGTGGTGGTCGTGGACCCGGACGGCGCGCCCGGCCCGGCCGCCGCGACGCCCGACGCGCTCAGCGCCGTGATGCGCCAGGACGAGGCGACCGTGCAGATCACCACCCTCGCCCCCGACGCGCCGGGGCTCCGCCGGCGCCTCGACCATGCGATGGACCTGCTCGGCGCGCCGTGGTCCTCGCCCGTCCCGCGCACCTGGAGCGCCGTCCCGCGCTGACCCGCGTCCCCCTGCTGTCCATCCACCCACCCAGGAGACCCCGGAGGTTCCCATGAACGACACCACCCCCCACCGCTCGCTCCGCCTCGGCGTGGCCGGCCCCGTCGGCACCGGCAAGAGCTCGACCATCGCGAACCTCTGCCGCGCCCTCGCCGAGGAGTTCCGCATCGGCGTGATCACGAACGACATCTACACCGACGAGGACGCGCGCTTCCTGCGCGCCGAGGGCGTGCTCCCGGGCGAGCGGATCCGCGCGGTCGAGACCGGCGCCTGCCCCCACACCGCGATCCGCGACGACGTGACGATGAACCTGCTGGCCGTCGAGGACCTCGAGCGGGACTTCGATCCGCTGGACATCGTGCTGGTCGAGTCCGGCGGCGACAACCTCACCGCGACCTTCTCCCCCTCCCTCGTGGACGCGCAGCTGTTCGTGCTCGACGTCGCCGGCGGTGGGGACGTGGCCCGCAAGGGCGGCCCCGGCATCGGCCGCGCCGACCTGCTGGTCGTCAACAAGATCGACCTGGCCGAGCACGTGGACGTGGACGTCGAGCAGATGCTCGCCGACGCCTCCGCGGCGCGGGAGGGACGGGCCGTGGTGGGAGTCTCCCGGAAGCGTCCCGAGACCGTCGAGGCGCTCGCGCAGTGGGTCCGCGACATGCACGCCGCCTTCGCCGAGGGCGGGCACGTCCCGCAGGACCCGGGCCCGATGGCCCCGCACTTCCACGCCGACGAGGACGGCGAGGGCGGCTACGTGCACTCGCACGACGAGGGCTCCGCCGGCCACACCCACTGACCCTCCCCGCGGGCCCCGACGGGCCCGCGGGAGGGCCGCGATGCCCCGTCCGTGTCCCGGAATGTGAACAGGAGCTTGCTCCCCGGGGCGGGACGGGGCATCCTCGTCGACATGACCTCGATCGCCGCGCACCGCGAGACCGCCCCCCGGGTGGTCCGCTCCGCCATGCGCGCGATGATGTTCATGATGATGATGCCGATGATGCATCGTCAGCCGAGCCTCTGAGCGCTCACGACCTCTCCGAGATCGGCTGACAGGAGCCGGCCGGAGGGCGCGGGCTCCAGGTGCCACCGGGAGCACACCCCTTCAGATCCGCCGCCGGCGTCGATCACCGAAGGATCCCGGGCCCACCGCCCGCCGCGCCTCGTGCGCCGCATCTCGGAGAACTCGCCATCATGACCCTCGCCCTGGATCGCCCCACCACCGCTCCCACTGCCCCTGGGACCCGCTCCCCCCGCGGCCTGTACCGCGTCGGCGGGACCGCGCCCCGCCCGGTGCCCGCCGAGGACACCGTCACCATCACCGTGTCCGTGACCCTGCCCGCCGGGACCGGCGACGTCGAGGCCGCGGTGATCGCCGACGAGCTGCGCACCCGGGCCCAGCGCCTGGTCGCCGCCCGCGACGGCCGCACCACCGTCTCGGTGGACAGCCCCCGCGCCTTCGCCGCGACCGACCGCGCCTCGGCCCGCACCCTGCCGCCCCGCGCCCAGGGGGCCGCGGCCGTCAGCCCGCTGCGTCCGCGCCGCAAGGGGATCGTCTCCCCGAACTCGCCGGCCCGCCGGGACGCGGAGGCCGCGCGCCGCCGTCAGCTGCAGGCGACCGCGGTGAGCCCCGCGAGCCCCTCGCTGGCCCCCGAGGACTCGCTGGTGATCGACCTGTTCGGCCGCCGGGTGCGGATCGACGGGCAGGACGTGGACTTCACGCACAAGGAGTTCGAGCTGCTGGCGCAGCTGGCCCGGGACTCGCGACGCACGATCTCCCGCACCGAGCTCATGGAGACGGTCTGGTCCGAGGCGCCCGAGGACACCGGTGAGCGCACGGTCGACGTGCACGTGCGCCGTGTGCGCACGAAGCTCGGCCGCTACCGCCGCCTGATCTCGACGGTGCGCGGTGCCGGCTACCGCCTGGACCCGGGCAGCGACGTCGCGGTCCTGGGGTCCTGAGCCCCGCCCCCGGGATCCCTGGCTCCGGAGCTCAGGGGGCCCGGGGCCGGAGCGCCCGGTCCGCACGGACCGGGACCGGCCGGGAATGCGACGAGCGGCCCGGAGCTCTCAACCGACAGTGTCGGGGGCTCACGGACCGCTCGTCAGGCCTGTCGTCCGTCAGGGGTGGGTGCGGGCGAACAGGCTGGACGGGCTGCCACAGGTGGGGGAACCTGGCATTGTCGCCCGTCCGGCCGCTCCCCATGAGGGGGGTCTTGAGGAACGGCACATCTCTCAAATTTTCAATGTCTTGCGACGCTCGAAAGACTACCAGCCGAACGCGGGGCTTTCACCCCTCGAAGACCGACTCCGACGGTTCTTCACGTCACGCTTCCCGAAGGGGCTTCACCGTGCGTCCCTGTCGACGTCGTGGCACCGAGTCTAGGCCCTCGATCGCCGTCTGTAAACGAGGCGCGGCGCACCGTTCTTGCAGGTGACATGCAGGAAAATATCCGCCGCCGACACGCCGGGAAATGGTCGAGCACTCCCCATGGAATCGTCAAGACAGGCGGTCGGAGGGCACTTTCGCGACAGCCGACGGCAGTGCCGAGAGGCCGAGCGGCACCGCCGGCCGCGAGTGCCGAGTCCTGCGCTGTCACCGCGCACGCACGCTTCTCCCAGCTCCGACACAGGCATCACGCCCAGGCGCGCTCGACGACCAGGCATCACCCTCCTCAGGGCCGCAGTGTGAGGACCGTCGCGTCGTCGTGCCGCTTCCGCGGGGCCCGGTGCGGATCGAGCCCGTCCTCCGCGCGCCGGATCCCCCGGATCACCGCGCGCGGATCCTCCGACAGGGCGCGGGAGAGCGAGGTGTCGTCGTGCAGGCCCAGCAGCTCGACCGCTCGGGTGATGCCGTCGCTGACCAGGTGCGCGGCGGCGAGATCGGCGAGCGGGACGCTCCCCGTGAGCGCCTTCTGCGCGGCCTCCGGCTCGTGGCGGGCGACCCAGAACCCGCCGGGGGCGTTGCGGCGGGCCTCGATCGCCTCGGCGCCGCGCTCGTGGCGCACCACCGCCTCGACCCGGCGGTCCGTGATCCGCGTGACACGGCCGTCCCGTCCCTCGAGGAGGAGGGAGGCGTCGCACAGCACGAGGTGCTCGAGCCGGTCGCCGGCACGGCGCACGGCGACCACGGTCGCCGAGGGGCTGCCGGCCGAGAGATCGCAGTCGTGCTCGTGCAGGGCGCGGACCTCGCCGATCGCCGCGCCGAGGGCGTCGGCCAGAGACAGCGAGGGGTCCTGCGCCCGAGCGAGGAGGCGGGCGGCCAGGGAGTGGGAGAACCAGGCGACGCCGTGGCGGCAGCCGGCGCGGAAGCGGGCGGGCAGCCCGGCGCCGTCCAGGACGACCGCCACCTCGCCCAGCGCCCCGGCCGCGTCCTCGTCGGCCCCGGGGATCGCCGGATCGCTCAGGGACGTGATGTGCACGCCGCCACTGTAGGCGCGGGAGGGGCGCGCCGCGCCCGTAGAGTGGTCCCGGACCCCTGCCGCGGACCTCGTCCGACGGCGCTCAGCACGGAAGGGAAGACCAGATGATCGCGCAGGCGCGCATCACCTCCGAGACGACCGCCACGGTGCACCTCGCGGACGAGTCCGTCGAGGTCGCCGGGGCCGACCTCCCCGAGATCCGGGACCGGGTCAAGCAGGTCTTCATCACCTCCGCCAAGAGCGCGGACCAGGAGCTCGACGTCGTGATCGTGGAGCCGGACGTGCGCCACCATCTGCGCGTGGAGCCCACCGGCCGGATCTCCCCGCGCGATGCCGACGACCGTCCGCTGTACGGCCCCTCGGCCGACGAGCCGCTGATCGCTCCCCCGCTCATGGCCACGGGCGAGCATCCCGCGGTCGAGGTCGGCGACACCGGCGAGGCCCCCTCCGAGCGCCCGCACCGGGCGCGACGCCGCCGGGCCGCTGCGAAGCCGACCACCTCGGTGCAGGGCTCGGCCGGCGCCGCCTCCGACGCGACCGGCGAGCACGCGGCCGTGACGACCGGCGAGCACGCCGCGGTGACCACCGGCGAGCACGCCGCGATCCCGACCTTCTCCTACGCGCCCGAGGGCGAGCACGGCGCCGAGCACGAGACCCACCGCTCCGCGCACCGCGCCGACGGTGCGGCATCGCAGGCGAGCTCCGCGGGATCCGCAGCGTCCGCGCCCTCCGCGCGCTCCGCCGGCTCCGCGCCCTCGGCGCCGTCGGCCGCGCCCGCGCCGTCGCCCTCCCCGGCCGAGGCGACCCCGGCGCCGAAGCGTCCGCTGCCCTCGCGCGCGGCGGTGCCCTCCGACGGACGGCCCACCCTCCAGGACCTGCAGTCCTCGACCGCGAAGCGGAAGAAGGTCAAGGCCACCCGCGGGTTCCGCGGCTTCATCACGCGCGCCACCGGCGGGGCGATCTCACCCCGGCCCGGGAAGAAGGAGCGCCTGGACATCGAGCGTCTCCAGCGGATCCGTCGGCCCCTCGAGGGGCCCCGGAACATCGCGGTCGTGAACCTCAAGGGCGGCGCCCACAAGACCACCGCCTCCCTCATGATCGCCGCATCCCTCGGCGTGACCCGTGGAGGGAACGTCCTGGCCTGGGACAACAACGAGACCCGTGGCACTCTCGGCTGGCGCGGCCTGCCCACCGACCACCACCGCACGGCCGTGGACCTGCTGCACGAGATCGACACGCTCCGCTCCCCCGCCGCGAGCAACGCGGACCTGGACCCCTATGTCCGCCCCCAGGGCGAGATGCGCTTCGACATCCTCGCCTCCGACGAGGACCCGGGATCGGCCGCGCTGATCGACGAGGAGGCCTTCGGCGAGCTCGACGAGACGCTCTCGCGCTTCTACCGCATCAAGGTGATCGACACCGGCAACAACGTGCGCGCCTCGAACTGGCTCGCCGCGGTGCGGAGCGCCGACCAGCTGGTGATCATCTCGACCGTCCGCGAGGACACCTTCAACGCCGCGGCGTGGATGATCGACGAGCTGCGCGCGACGGGGCTCGGCGAGCAGGTCGACCACGCGGTGACGATCCTGTCCCACTCCTCCAAGGGGAAGTTCGACCCGACCCTGCGCTCGCGGCTGCTCGCGCACTTCGGCGCGCACACCCGCGCGGTCACCGAGGTGCCCTATGAGCAGCAGTTCGTCGACGGCACCCACCTGGACTGGCCCCGGGTCTCCAAGGCCACCAAGACCGCGTGGCTCGACGCGACCGCGCTGATCGTCGACGGGCTGTGAGCGGCCGGAGCCGACCGTCCCTCCACAGCGTCGGCGTCCGCCGCGCCGTCGTCCACAGGGCCGCGGCGGACGGCTCGGACGTCGGCGCGTGCGCCTAGTCTGATCCCCATGCCCGATCGCCGCCTGCACCTCGTCGTCGACGAGGATCTCGGGCCCGCGCTGTGGGTCGCCGAGCAGACCGGTCCGCGCCGCTCCCGCGCGCTCGAGGACCTCGCAGGGCTGCGTGGCGAGGCGCCCGCCGTGATCGCCGAGGCGCTCGCGGACGCGCCCGACCAGCTGCGCCACCGGGTGCGGGTCCCCGGCCGGGACGGGGACCGGCGCCTGCCCGCCCTGCCGCTGGCCGGTACGGGCCTGACCGGTCTGGTCGGAGCGGTCACCTCGCTGCTCGAGGCGCGCTTCGAGCAGGCGCTGCCCGACCGGCTCGGCGAGCTGCTCGCCGAGCAGAACGCGGCCCGGCTGGCCGACGGGCTGATCGCGATGCCGAACCTGCTCGCCGCCTGCGTGCTGGACCTGCGCGCGCAGGAGCTGCTGGAGCGGCGCCACCTGCGGGCCCGTGCGACCGAGCGCTACGGCAGGCCGGTGCTGCAGTGGCGGGCGCCCGAGCCCGAGGCGCCCCCGCTGCTGCACGCCCTCGTGGACGGGCACGCCCGACACGCCTTCGCCGACCATCTGCGCACCGCCCCGCCGCCCGCCGCGGACCCGATGGGGGTGCTGTGGGCGCTGGCCGACGACGGCGACCTGCGCGCGGACCTGCCCGCCCAGCGCCGCCTCACCGCCGCCTTCGATGCCTTCGTCGACTCCGGCCGGCCGGGGGTGCGGCTCGGCCCCGGTGACAGCGAGCTGGTGGTGCGCCTGTTCCAGCCGCCCGTGGGGACGGCCTGGCCGCTGCAGACCTGCCTGCGCGAGGCCGACGGGACCGTGCACCCCGTCGCCGACCTCCGCGCCGTCGGCGACCTCACCGCCGCCGGCGCCGCCGAGGCCTCCGCCGCCGTGATGCGCCTGGCGCCGACCGTGCGTGCCGCGGCCGTGGACGACACCGGCGTGGACTGGCTGCTGACGACCGCGGAGGCCTCCGCCTTCCTGAGCCTGGACACCCCCGCGCTCGAGCAGGCCGGGGTCACGGTGCTGCTGCCTCGCGACTGGACCGCGCAGCGCACCACCCTGCGCCCCCAGGAGGCCGAGGAGGAGGCCGGCGAGCGCAAGGGCTCCGGGGTGGGGCTCGGCGCGATGGCGTCCTTCCGCTGGCGCGTCGCCGTCGGCGACACGGAGCTGACCGAGGAGGAGATGGAGCAGATCCGCGAGGCGCAGGCGGAGATCGTGCAGCTGCGCGGCCAGTGGGTGCGACTGGATCCCGCGACGCTCCGCGCCGCCGAGAGGTTCCTCGACGCGTTCAGCCGACGGACCCGCGATCGCCGCCTCGCCACCGGGGAGGACGGGCAGGAGCGTCCGGCGCCCTCCGCCGCCGACCGGGACGCGCGCCGGCCGGCGACGCGCTCCGCCGCGCCCGAGCTGCCGCCGCCCGTTCCGGTCCCGGCCGAGGTCGAGGGACGGGCGCCGTGGATCGAGATGTTCTCGATGATCCTCTCGCCCGAGACGGCCGACGTCGACTTCGGCCTCTCCGCTCTCGTCTCCGGCGGCAGCCGGGGCCTGGCGAGGCTGCTGCCCGGCGCGGAGGGCCCCTACCCCTACCCGCAGCCGGAGACGCTGCAGGCGACGCTGCGGCCCTACCAGCTCGACGGTCTGAACTGGCTGTGGGCGCTGGACGAGCAGTCCCTCGGCGGGATCCTCGCCGATGACATGGGGCTCGGCAAGACGATGCAGGTCCTCGCGCTGCTGTGTCGGGAGCGGGAGGGGATCTCGAGAGAGCGCCTCGCCGACGGCCCGCTCACGGGCCGGCGCGAGGTGCCGCCCGCCCCCGTCGGCCCGACGCTGCTGGTCTGCCCGATGTCCGTGGTCGGGGCGTGGCAGCGGGAGGCGGAGCGGTTCGCCCCGTACCTGTCCGTGCACGTCCACCACGGCGGGGACCGGCTGCGGGACGACTCCTTCGTGGCCGGCGCCGCGGATCTGGACCTGGTGATCACGACCTACTCGCTGCTGGCCAGGGACCTGCCGCTGCTCCAGGCCGTGCCCTGGCACCGAGTGGTCTTCGACGAGGCGCAGCACGTGAAGACTCCCGGCACGCAGGTCACGCGCGCCGCCCGCGCCCTGCAGGCCCCGCACCGCCTGGCCATGACCGGCACCCCGGTCGAGAACCGCCTCGGGGACCTCCACTCCCTCATGGAGGCCGTGAACCCCGGGCTGCTGGGCAGCGCCGCGAGCTTCCAGGAGCGGATCGCGACGCCGATCGAGGAGGAGGGCCACGGCGGGGCGATCAGCCGACTTCGCCTGGTGACCTCGCCGTTCATCCTGCGTCGTGTGAAGACCGACCGCTCGATCATCGAGGACCTGCCCGAGAAGATCGAGCTGCACCGAGTGGTGAACCTGACCCCCGAGCAGGCCGGGCTCTACGAGGCGATCGTGAACGAGCTGATGGCCCAGCTCGACGGGGCCGAGCAGGCGCAGCGCCGCACCCTCGTCGTCTCCGCGATCACCCGGCTGAAGCAGGTGTGCAACCATCCCGCGCACTATCTCGGCGACGGCTCGCCGCTGGTGCGGGACGGGCAGCACCGCTCCGGCAAGCTCGAGCTCGTCGACGACCTGCTCGCCTCCGCCTTCGCCCGCGGCGAGAAGGTGCTGCTGTTCACCCAGTTCACGACCTTCGGGCATCTGCTGGTGCCCTACTGGGCCGAACGCTTCGCCGAGCTCGGTGTCGACTCGGTGCCCTTCCTGCACGGCGGCGTCGCCAAGCGGGACCGGGACGCGATGGTCGCCGAGTTCCAGCAGCAGAGGGACCGGCCGGGGATGATGCTGCTGAGCCTGCGCGCCGGCGGGACGGGCCTGACCCTCACGGCCGCGAACCACGTGGTGCACCTGGACCGGTGGTGGAACCCGGCGGTGGAGAACCAGGCCACCGATCGCGCCTTCCGCATCGGCCAGCGCCGCGACGTCACCGTGAACACCCTGCTCAGCGCCGGGACGGTCGAGGAGAAGATCGACACCGTCCTCCAGGACAAGCAGTCCCTGGCCGATCTCACCGTGGGCCACGGCGAGGACTGGCTCGCGCAGCTGGACGACGACCGGCTGCTGGACCTGCTCGCCCTCGACGAGGAGGAGGACCGATGAGCATCCAGCTGCGCTCCCGGCGCGGACCGATCGGCTCCGGCTGGCAGGCCGTCGCGCTGCGCGAGGCTGCCGAGCGGCTGCTCGGCACGGGACGCGCGAGCCGGGGCCGCACCGACGCCCGCGCCGGACGGGTGCAATGGCTCGAGGTCGAGCCGGGCGCCGCCCGCGCCGCCGTCCAGGACCCCGACGGGGACCTGCACCAGGCCCGCCTCGACCTGCCCGCCTATCGTGAGGGGGACAGGGCTGAGTTCCTGCGCGTGGCCCGTGCCCATCCCGAGCTGCCCGCCCGGCTCGCGGCCGGCACCTACCCCTCCGAGATCGAGGCGGAGCTCGCACCGGCAGAGCTCTCGCTCCTGCCCCGCGACGCCTCCGAGCTCTCCCACGACTGCTCGTGCCTGGACTGGCCCGGGCCCTGCCGGCACGTCTCCGCGCTCGTGTACGTGCTGGTGGAGGCCGTGGACGAGCATCCCGTGCATCTGCTGACGCTGCGCGGGATCCGGCTCGAGGAGCTCGTCGCACCGACGCCCGCTCCCACCCCCGACGGTCCCGTCGATGCCGAGGCGGCCGCGGAGGGCACCGGCGCCGACCGGACCGGGGAGCCGGACGAGCCGGCGCCGGACGGCCCGGGGGCGCAGGAGCGGGCGCCCTACGATCCGGGGCACACCGATCCCGCGCACCTGGCCGAGGTGGTCGGCGAGGAGGTGGCCGGGATCATCGCGGCCTTCTACCGCGCGGGCCGGGCGGGGAACTGAGCGGGAGGCCGGGTCGTCGGCCGTCCGCGGGGACCGCCGTGCACGGCATGCGCCGAGGCCGCGCGTCGTGACCCGGCAGTAGAGTGGAATCCATGCCGTCCCGCACCGAGAGCCTCCGTCCCCTCGTCCCTGCGGAAGCGATCGCCTCGATCGCCGCCCTCGCCGAGAACGCCGTCGCCGAGCACCGCACCTCGGGCGTGACCTGGGCGATCATCGGCGGGCACGCCCACTCCGAGCCCGTCCTCGCCCACGGCGCCGCCGGGCACCGCGAGCTCTCCGGCGGCGTCCCCGCCCCCCGCTCCGCCCCGATGGACCGGGCGACCGTCTCCCGGATCGCGTCGATGACGAAGTCCTTCACGGCCGCGACGATCCTCGCCCTGCGCGACGAGGGCGCGCTGCGGCTGGACGACCCCGTCTCCGACCACGTCCCGGAGGCGGCCGGCGCCTTCGAGCTCGAGGACGACGACCGCGAACCGACCCTCCGCCGACTGCTGACGATGGACGCAGGGCTGATCACCGACAACCCCTGGGGCGACCGGCAGGAGGCGATGACCCGCGACGAGTTCTCGGCCGTGCTCCGCGCCGGGCTGGGTCGCGTGCACCGCCCGGGCGGCGGCTTCGAGTACTCCAACACCGGTTACGCGCTGCTGGGCCGCGTGATCGACCAGGTCACGGGCTCGGACTACGCCGGCGAGATCCGTCGGCGCTTCCTGGACCCGTTGGGGCTGGCGGCGACGGGATGGTCCGCCGCGGAGATCGACACCGGACGCCTGGCCACCGGGCACCGTCTCGCCGACCGCACCGACGCGACCCGCTTCGAGCCCGTGCCGCTGGACTCCCCCGGCGTGTACGGGGCGATGGCCGGGCTGTTCTCGAACGTCGACGACGTGGCGACCTGGGTGCGCTTCCTCGCCGCGGCCGACGCCCCCGACCCCGTCGCGCGCGCGAGCGGCCCCCTCGCCGCCGCGTCCCGTCGGGAGATGCAGCAGCTGCATCGCCATCAGGCACTGCCCGCGCTGCCCGCCGGGGACGACGGCACCTCCGCCGGCTTCGACCGGGTGCGCGGCTACGGGTTCGGCCTCGTGGTCGAGCACTTCCCCGACCTCGGTGAGGTGATCTCCCACTCCGGCGGCTATCCCGGGTACGGCTCGTTCATGGTGTGGCACCGCGACTCGGGCGTAGGGGTCGTCGCGCTCGCGAACTCGAAGTACGCCCCGGCCACGCCGCTGTCGATGCAGGCGCTGCGGATCCTGCGGCGCGAGGCGCCGGAGCTGCTGGCCCGCCGCCCGCTGCGCGCCGCCCCGCGCACTCTCGAGGCGGCCCCCGCGGCGCTCGACTGGCTGCGCACGGGCGCGGACGAGGCGGCCGACGCCTGGTTCGCCGACACCATGGACCTCGACGTGCCCCGCGCGGAGCGTCGGCGCCGGCTCGAGCAGGCCCTCGCCGCGACCGGGCTCGGCGCTGCCGATCTCGAGACGCTGCGGGTCGAGGACGCACAGGTTCTGAGCCGGGCACGGCTGCGATGGACGCTGCCGGCGCGCGCGGGCCGCGCAGCAGGGACGGGCGCAGCAGGGACGAGCGGGACGGCGCCGACGGCGCTGCACATCGACCTGCTGATGGATCCGCGACGCGCCGGGCTCGTGCAGTCGCTGGACACGACCGCGCGCTGAGCCGAGGACGGGCCGCCGAGCCGGCAGGTCTCCTTCGGAGAGGCTCAGCCGGAGAGGCTCAGCCGGAGAGGCTCAGCCGGCGGGGTCCTCGTCAGGAGCGAGGGGATCCTGCGCCACCTCGACCTGGACCGCGGAGCTCCCCTCCGCGTCGGGACCTCCGGGCAGGGCGGTCGTGGGGCGGTTGAAGACGACCAGCAGCACGATCGCGACGATCACTCCGAGCACGAGCGCGGACCCCGCGCCCAGACCCACCGCGATCATCGTGCCCCGATCGCGTGGGGAGCGCCCGCCGGTGGAGTCGCCGGTGGTCGTCGTGGTGGCGCCGAAGGTCTGCGGCGTCGTGCCCTGCCCGTGACCGGGCGCGCCCTGAGCGGTCCGGGCACCCGGGCCCTGGCCCGGACCCAGACTCTGGCCCTGGCCCTGGCCCTGGCCCTGGCCCTGGCCCGGACCCTGCGCCCACTGCGGACCGGTCTGCGGGGACGGCGAGCCGGCGGTGAAGCCCTGCTGGACCTGCCCCGCGCGGATCGCCTCCATCGAGGAGGGCGCGACCTGCGAGGCAGGACGCTCCGGGCGGACCGCGCCCGGCGCGTTCGGCGGCAGCGGGTCCAGGGTGTCCTGGAAGTCCAGCGGGGTGCCGTCGGCGTGGGCGAGCGGGTAGCCGCCGGGCACGCGCGGCAGGTCGCGGCGCACGGTGTCGGCGTCCTGGTAGCGCTCCTCGGGCTGGGCGGCGACGAGGCGGCGGATCACGGCCGAGAGCTTCGGGGTCACGCCGCGCAGGAGCTGGGTGAGCTCATCGGGGCGGAAGGCGCCGTCGTGCAGCTTGATCGGCCCGTTGAGGGCCACGAGCGCGACCACGCCGGCGGCGTAGAGATCGTGGGAGGGGTTCGGCTCCGCCATCGCGAACAGTTCGGGCGCCATGTAGCCGGGGGTGCCGTTGACCATGCCGACATGGGTGAAGCGCACGTCGGTCTCGTGGACGGCGATCCCGAAGTCGGCCAGGCGCGAGGAGGGGAACTGCCGCCCCCGCGCCTCGAACATGATGTTCGCCGGCTTCACGTCGCGGTGGATCCAGCCCTCGGCGTGCACGTGCGCGAGACCGTCGAGCAGCTGGTCGAGGACCACCACGACCGCGGGCTCGGCGAGCTTGCCGCGGGTCTTGACCACCGACTCGAGCGTCCCGCCCGAGACCAGCGGCATCGCGATCACGACGTGCTCGTCCTCGGCGCCCCAGCCGTAGGGGGTGAGCAGGTGCGGGTGGTCGAAGCTGACGCCCTTCTCGCGCACGAAGCGCATGAGGTCCGCGGAGTCGCGCTGGCGGAGGACCTTCGCGGCGCACAGCTCCCGGGTCTTGGAGTCCCAGGCGCGCCACACGGACCCGGACCCGCCCTTGGCGATCAGGTCGATGAGCGCGAAGCGCCCGACAATAACGTCAGCCATGATGTTTCCCAGCATAACCTCAGCCCTCCGAGCGCCGTTATGCTGGCGTGGACAGCAGCCTCCCGGGCGCCTGCCCGGAAGGACCGAGCCGAGCCGAGGTGGTGCCCGTGGACCAGATCCTGCTCGCCGCCCCGTGGCGCTCGGCCCCGCCGCACGCCGCTTCCGCAGGCGGATCCTTCTGGGACCCCGTCGCGGCGTCCTGGCCGCTGATGGCGCTGCTCGGCGCGATCTGCCTGGTGCTGACCATCGGCTTCGTGGTGTGGCTGGTGCTGCAGCCCGAGGAGCCCGAGATGGACACCAAGCCCCTCGTGGACAAGGCCGTCGGGAAGGACCGCGACCGGGCTGCGCTGATCCGTCGCCGCCTGGACGCCGACTCCGGCCGCGCCGACGTCTCCGACCCCGAGCTGCGCTGACCGCGCGGCGCGTGCGCCTCTCAGTGGCCCCGCGACTCCCCCTGCGGACCTGACATGACGCTGTGAACAGGTCGTCTGCTGTTCATCTCGCGGTGACCGCCTGCTCATCCGCGACTCGCACCGCGGCCAGACGCCCCCTCTAGGGTTCCGGGCACCGCGCCTGACGGCGCAGCACGGCTGAGGGGGGCACATGGAATCGGGGCGCACGCTGGTCCTCTCGATCGACGGCCTGGACGAGCAGGATCTCGCCGACTGCGCGCGCGCCGCGCCCGGGGCGTCCGACCCGCTCGCGGCCCTCGCGAGCGAGGCGACCGCCCTGCGGATCCGGCCCGGCGGACCCTCCGAGCCGACGCCGGCGCTGGCGAGCCTGGTCACCGGCGCATCGGTCGCGCGCACCGGGGTCGCGAGCGATCATCCCTTCGACCCCGAGCAGCCCGAGAGCCGCTCCACCTGGTACGCCGACGCGATGGCGGTCCCCAGCCTCTTCGCGGACGCGCACCGGAAAGGGCTGACCACGGCGGCGCTGCAGTGGCCCGCGACGGCCGGCGCCGACATCGACCTGTGCCTGCCGCTGGTCGAGGACCTGCGGCGCTACCGCAACCGATGGGACATGGCCGAGCGCACGAGCTCGCCGCGCATGGTCGCCGAGCACCTCGCGCCGCGCCGCTCCCTGGGTGTGCAGCTGTCCCAGGTCGTCCCCGACGACCTCGTCACCGAGATCGCCGTCGAGGTCCTCGCCCGCGACCGGATCGACCTGCTCGCCGTGCGGCTGAGCGGACTCGGGGCGGTGCGCCGCGCCGCAGGTCTCGGGAGCGCTCCCGAGTCCCGGGCGCTGCGGGACGTGGCCGATGCGATCCAGGAGGTCCTCACCGCCTTCTCCCCCGGCTCCGAGGACCGGGTGCTGCTGGTGCCGGGGCGCAGGCTCGTGCCGACCGCGCTGCTCGTGCACCCCAATGCGGTGCTCGCCGCGGAGGGGCTGGCCCGCACCGAGGGCACGCGACTGCTCGACTTCCGCGCCCTGGTCTGGCCCGACGGTCCGCGCGGCGTCGTGCACCTGCGGCGCGGCCAGGGGGAGGCGACGAGGGACCGGGCCCTCGAGGCGCTCGACGGGCTCGCCGCGCACTCGCGCCTGCGACTGCGGACCGTGGACGACGGGGTCGGCGCGACCGCCGCCACCGACGTGGTCGCGGTGCTCGAGGGCACCCCGGGGACGGTCTTCGGCCTCTCCGCCACGCACCGCCCGCTCGTCGAGGGCCAGGACCCCTACTACGCGGGTCCGCGCGCGGTCACCGATCCCTCGGCCCCCGCGGTCGCCCTCGCCCGGGGACCGGGCCTGCCGACCGCTCCGGTCGAGGGGTCCTGGGCGGACCTGGGGGTGACCCTGGCCGCGGCGGCGGGGCTCGCGCTGCCGGAGGCGACGGCGGCGGGGATGTGCCCGGCCTCCGTCCCGCAGGGCTGACACCGCCCCACGGCCCCGGGCCGCGCAGGACCTGCGGTGAGCTCAGCCGCGTCGGACCAGGCGCTCCCGCAGCCCGCCGAGCACGCGCCGCAGCGGGTTCTGCGGCGGAGAGGCCACCCGGTCGCGCAGGTCCTCGAGCGCGGGCGACTGGTGGCGGATGTGGAACTCGCCGTCGTGCAGCGCCTCCGGGGCGACGGCGCCGGCGAGCTCGCGCGGCGAGACCTCCACGGCCAGCTGCAGGCGCACCTCGCGCCGCCCGTCGTGGTCCAGCACCACCTCGAGCGAGTCGATCGATGCGTCGAGCTCCGCGACGATGTCGGCACGCAGCTGGGCGAGGGCGCTGTCGAGCGCCGACGAGGCGGCGGCGTCGGCGCGCACGGACTCCCGCATGGGATGCGCGACGAGGTTGCCGCCGACGTCGAGGATCGCGTCGATGACCTCGTGACGGCCGACCTCCTGACCCTCCTCGTGGAGGGTCAGCTGCTGGATCACCAGGCGCAGCGCACCGGCGGCCGCATGGCCCACCACCGCGTCGCGCACGCGGGCGACGGCACGCGGACTGCTGTCCCAGGTCAGGTTCCCGCCGACCGCTCGGTCTGCTGCGCTCATGGGGCAGAGGATAGCGCTCCGTCCCGAGAGCCGGATCAGGTCAGTGCGCGGCGGTCTCGTCGATGCCGAGCGCGGTGCGGACGGCGCCGATCTGGAAGCGTCGCGCCTGCTGGGCCTCGGGCCCCAGCGCGGCGAGGGCGACCTGGTGTCCGCCGCCCGGGAGCTCGAGCACGTGCTGCTCGGCGCCGGCCTCCTCGAGGGCGGCGACGAGGCGTCGGCCGTCGTGGACCAGCGGATCCCGGGCCCCGGCGACGAGGTGGACGGGCGGCAGGCCGGAGAGGTCGCCGTGGACGGGGCTCAGCCGCGGCTCGGTGCGCGGGACCGCGCCGGCGTAGAGGCGCGCGGCGATCCTTAGCGACTCCTCGCCGTGGTCCTCCCGGGAGAGGTCCGACCACGGCGACTCCAGCAGGAGGGCGGCGGGCGCGGCGCCCGCGGTGGCCGCGAGGGTCTGCGCGACGACCAGGGCGAGCCCGGCCCCCGCGCTGTCGCCGGAGAGCACCCAGCGACCCGGGCGCAGCACCGCGCTGCGCTGCATGTCGGCGAGCGCGCGCAGCACGTCGTCGACCGCGGCGGGATAGCGGTGCCGGGGCGCGAGGCGGTAGTGGACCATCGCCGCGGCGGCACCGGAGCGGCGGGCGACCTCCTCGAGCCATTCCCAGGTCTGCCGCGACTCGCCCTCCACGTACGCGCCGCCGTGCAGGTGCACGATCGTGGCGCCGCTCGCGAGGTCCGGGTCGATCCAGGTCACGGGCACCTGGTCGTGGCGGACACGACGCACCCGCGAGGGGTCGGCGACGGTGCGAGGGGGCAGGGAGGGCCGCTGCGAGGCCAGGATGCGCAGGGTGCGGACGAGGCTCATGGGGGCATCTTCCCATGGGATCCGCGGCGGCGCGTCGTGCGGGCCCCAGGCGGTCGGGATCGATCGTCGGGCGCGGGTCGGCGTCGGCGCGGTCTCAGCCGACGAGCTCGTCGTCGACGTTCCGCGGCATGCCCGCGCGGAAGCCCGCGACGGCGAGCAGCACCCCGGTGCCGGCGAGGAACCACAGCACGGATGTCGGTGTGCCGGTGGCGTCCAGCAGCACCCCGGCGAGGATCGGGCCGAGCGCGGCGAGGAGATAGCCGACGGGCTGGGTCGCCCCCGACAGGCGCGCGGTGACCAGCGGGGAGCGGGTCCTCGCCGGCAGCAGCGCGATCGCGGTGGGGAAGGCGAAGCCGCCCACGCCCAGCACGCACGCCCACAGCAGCGGGCTCGAGGTCGGGGCGAGCAGCAGGCCCAGGTACCCGATCGTCGTCAGCGCGCCGAAGCCCGCCACGATGAAGCGCAGGCCCCGGGCGCGGGCGATCACCGTCGGCATGACCAATCCGCCCACGAGCCCCCAGCCGGCGATCACGCCCACCAGCAGCCCGGCCCGGGCAGGAGTGATCCCGGCGTCGGTGAGGATCTGCGGGAGCATCCCGAACTGGGTGTAGGCGTTCAGCGACTGCAGCGCGAACATGATGGTCAGGGCGATCGCGGTGGGCGAGCGCAGCAGGGAGCCGCGCAGGCTGCCCCGCGGCGGGGCGGGCGGGAAATCGTGACCGGTGCGGGTGAGGACCACGGCCCACACCACGATCGGCAGCGCCATCACCGCACCCCAGAACAGCAGCGAGGCGCGCCACCCGTCGGCCCCGCCGCCCATGAGCGGCACGGCCAGGGCCGCTCCGGCCGAGCCGCCGAGCGCGAGGACCACGCTGTACAGCGTCATCAGCCCCACCGTGCGACGACCGCCGTGGAGCTTGATCCAGGCCGGGACCAGCACGTTCCCGAGCGCCGGGCCCATCAGGGCGAGCACCGAGAGCAGGACGAACAGCCAGAACACGTCGGTGCCGGGCCGCAGCAGCAGCGCGATCCCGGCAAGCACGAAGGACGCGAGCATCGTGCCGGTCAGGCCCAGACGGCGCGAGATCGGCACGGCCAGCAGCCCCAGCACGCCGAAGGCGAGGCAGGGCAGGGCGGTGAGCAGCCCCGCGGCGGCCGGGCCCTGCCCGTAGGCGGCGATGATCGGCTCCATCAGAGGGCCGACGCCCGTCGCGCCGGGGCGCAGGTTCACCGCGATCGTCGCGACCGCGAGCACGGCCAGCACCGCGCCGACCACGCCGCCGCGGCGGCCGGCGGGGGCGGTGTCGGGCTCGAGGACGGAGTCGGGCGCAGAGGTGCTCACGCTCCCCTTCTACTCCCCCTGAGCGGGAACTGCCAGGGGGTGCGACCACGTGCCGTCGATCTCACGTCCCGGCGCCGTCCGCGCCTCCGCACCCGGTCAGGGGCCCGCGGCCGGTCCTCGGTCCCGGCCGGGGCTCGAACGGGCCCTGCGCGCCGACGGGCCCGGGCCTACGCTGGTGCGCGGTCCGGTGCGCCGGGCCCTCTCCTCACCCCGCGTCGGCCCCCGCCCGACGGACCACAAGGACGCCCATGACCTCCCCCGCCGCAGCCCCCGCCCCGGACGCCGCGCCCGCTCCGCGCGCCGTGCACCCCGTCGACCAGGTGCCGCCGCCCGCACGGCTCACCGTGCTCTCGATCCAGCACGTGCTCGCCTTCTACGCGGGCGCCGTGATCGTGCCGCTGCTGATCGCCTCGGGCCTCGACCTCACCCCCGAGCAGACGATCCACCTCATCAACGCGGACCTGTTCACCTGCGGCATCGCGACCCTGATCCAGTCCGTCGGCTTCTGGAAGGTGGGCGTGCGCCTGCCGATCATCCAGGGCGTGACCACCACCGCCGTCTCCCCGATCATCGCGATCGGCCTGGCGGCCACCGGCGGCGAGGGCGGCGCCGAGGGCCTGCCGATGATCTACGGCTCGATCATCGTGGCGGGCCTGTTCACCTTCCTGGTCGCGCCGTACTTCGCGAAGATCCTGCGGTTCTTCCCGCCGGTCGTGATCGGCACCGTGCTGACCACGATGGGCATCACCCTGCTGGGCGTCTCCGCCGGGGACATCACCAACTACGCCGAGGGCGCCCCCGCCACCCGCGACATCGTCTACGCGCTCGGCACCCTCGCCATCATCGTGCTCGTGCAGCGCTTCTTCCGCGGCTTCCTGGGGACGATCGCGGTGCTGCTGGGCCTCGTGATCGGCACGGCCGTGGCGGTGCTGCTCGGGGACACCTCCTTCAGCGGCGTCACCGAGGCCTCCGCCTTCGGCGTCACCACCCCGTTCTACTTCGGCATCCCGACCTTCTCGCTCACCGCGATCGTCTCGATGATCATCGTCATGCTGATCACGATGGTGGAGACCACCGGCGACGTCTTCGCCGCGGGCGAGATCGTCGGCAAGCGGATCCGCCCCAGGAACATCTCCGAGGCGATCCGCGCCGACGGCCTCTCGACCTTGCTGGGCGGCGTGCTGAACTCCTTCCCCTACACCTGCTTCGCCCAGAACATCGGCCTGGTGCGCCTGACCCGCGTGAAGTCCCGCTGGGTGGTCGCGGGCGCGGGCGTGATCATGATCGTGCTCGGCGTGCTGCCGAAGGCCGGTGCGGTCGTCGCCGCGATCCCCTCCCCCGTGCTCGGCGGCGCCTCGCTCGCCCTGTTCGCCTCGGTCGCGCTCGTGGGCATCCAGACCCTGTCCAAGGTCGACCTCACCGACAACCGCAACTCCGTCATCGTCGGCACCTCGCTGGGCCTGGCGATGCTGGTCAGCTTCAAGCCCGACATCGCCGCCGTGTTCCCCTCGTGGGCGCAGGTGTTCGTCTCCTCCGGCGTGACCGTCGGCGCGCTCACCGCGATCGTGCTGAACCTGGTGTTCTTCCACCTGGGCAGCCAGCGCGGCGCGAACGTCGCCACCACCGCCGGCGGCGAGCGGATCGGGATCGAGGAGGTCGGCGAGATGGACCGCGAGACCTTCGTGACGACCTTCGGCTCGCTGTTCAACGGGGCCACCTGGCCGCTCGAGCGGGCCTGGGAGGCGCGACCCTTCGCCGATGCGCCCGCGCTGCGCGCGGCGATCGAGGACGCGGTGCTCACCGCGGAGCGCGCCGAGCAGGACGCGCTCGTGCGCGCCTACCCGGACATGGCCACGCTGGTCACCGCCGACGAGGAGCAGGCCGGGACGATCAGCCAGGACGTCGGCTCCTTCGCACTGGACGCCCTCCCCGAGGAGGACGTGGAGGCGCTGCGCGATCTCTCCGCCCGGTACGAGGAGAAGTTCGACCTTCCCTTCGTCGCGTTCCTGGGCCGCACCGACTCCGTCGCGCAGATCCTCGCCGACGGGGTGCGGCGCCTGGACCACTCCCCCGAGCACGAGCGGCGCGTGGCCCTGACCGAGGTCGCCGAGATCGCGGGGGACCGCTTCGGGATCATGGTCGCCGACGCGAACCCGATCGGCTCCGCCTGGGCGAGGAAGTTCGAGTCGCTGCAGTGAGGTGACGGGGCGAGGGCCGGGCATCGACGTGGGCGCGGGTCCGGGCTAGCGTGAGGGTGAGCGCCCTCGCGGAGCGCGGGGGCGACCCTCGACCGAAGGAGTCACCATGCCCCGCACCGTCGTCAGCACCGCCTCGACCGCCTGGAACGGCGACCTGATCTCCGGCTCCGGCAGCACCACCCTGGAGACCTCGCAGCTCGGCACCATGGACCTCTCCTGGAAGGCCCGCGCCGAGGACGCCGAGCAGGGCACCACCTCCCCCGAGGAGCTCATCGGCGCCGCGCACAGCGCCTGCTACTCGATGCAGTTCTCCAACATGCTCGCCGAGAACGACACCCCGCCCACCTCGATCTCGACGTCCGCCGCGGTGTCCTTCAACGCCGGCGAGGGCGGCATCACCGGGATCGCGCTGACCGTGACCGCGCAGGTCCCGGGCATCTCGGAGGACGACTTCCAGCGCCTGGCCGAGGAGGCGAAGCAGTCCTGCCCGGTCTCGAAGGCGCTCGCGGGCGTGGACATCACCCTCGAGGCGTCGCTGGGCTGAGGCCTCCCCACCCGCTCTCGCCGACGGGTGACCCCCAGGTATCCAGTGTCAGGTGTCGGTATCGCGGCGCGTTCCGACACCTGGGACTGGATACCTCCCGGTGGCTCGAGGTGCCGGCTCTGCGATGGCGTCGTCGCGGCGCAGTCCTCCGCCCGGCCATCGGACCCCGCCGTGCAGGAGTCCTCGGGAGCCGCTCCGCCGGGAGTACGGTCGACGTCATGGAGCCGATCCCCCGTCACTGGGCCGCCGTCCACGAGACGCACACCTTCCCCGGCACGGGAACCTTCGCCCTGACCCTCAACGGCTGCTCGGACATCTCCGTCGAGGACGCCCGGCGCGATGCCCGCCGGCGGCTCGATGCTCTCGTCGCCGCGGGCGGCCCCGAGCAGGCGAGCGGGTCCGGGCACGAGTACTACCCGAGCCGTCGGCTGCCCGAGGAGCTGCTGGAGGAGATCCGCGACGAGCACGGGACGCTGATCGCGGCGATCACCCGCAACCGCTACGGCGCCGCCGTGCTGAACACCGACGCGCTGCTGATCAGCGACGTCGACCTGCCGCCGGAGAGCTCCCGGCCCGCGAGATCGGCCCGGGCAGGTGGGTCGAGGCTCCCGGGGCTGCTGTCGCGGCTCGTCCGCGGCGGACGCGCGAAGGGCGACGCCGGCAGCGGACGCGCCTCGGGGGCCAGCGCGTCCGGCACCGGCATCGCGCCCGGCGGGATCCTGGGCACCTCGGACGGCTCCGCGGCGGACGCTGCCGACCCCGCGATCGACACCCCGTCCGACGAGTTCGGCGGACAGGGCACCGGCGAGCGCGGCCGCGCCCACGCGCAGATCCTCGAGAGCATCCGCGCGTTCGGCGCACGCCATCCTGACCTGGGCGTCCGCGCCTATCGCACCCGCAACGGCTTCCGACTCCTGATCTCCGGCGCTGCTGTCCACCCTGCGAGCGCCCGCGCCCGCGAGCTGATGGAGGAGGTGCACAGCGACCGGCTCTATGTGCTGCTGTGCCGGGTCCATGACACCTACCGGGCCCGACTCACCCCGAAGCCGTGGCGCCTGGGCGTCGACCGCTTCGAGGCGCTCGGCACCCGCACCGCGATGGACCCCGAGCACCGGGGCTGGGTGGCCCGCTACCGAGAGGCCTCGCAGCAGGTCGCGGTGTGCCGTCTGCTCGAGGTGACCGGGCCCGCCCCGTCGGCTCTCGAGCAGCGGATCATCACGCTGCATGACGAGGTGACCCGCCCGGAGTCGGGCCTGCCGCTCGCCTGAGCCTGCAGGAAGGACCGGGGCAGGAGCCGGGGTGCATCCCGTCTGAGGTGTCGGAACGGGCCCTCCATTCCGACAGCTCAGACGGGATACCGATGAGTAACGGGGGGACGGCAGCGGGAGTGCGGCGCGCTCCGGGTGGTCACGCGGCTCCCTGCCCCCGGCATCGCCCTGCTCGGCGACGGGACACGGCGCTCGGTGCGCCGTGGCGACCCTCTCGTCGGTGCCGCCCGTCAGTGCTGGACCGTGGCCTTCTCCGCACCGGCGCCGGTCATGGAGCGGACCTCCATCTCGGCCTGCTTGAGCTCGTCGTGCTCCGAGGAGGTGACCGACCCGAGCCAGCCGAGGAAGAAGCCCAGCGGCACCGAGATGATCGCCGGGTTCGTCAGCGGGAACCAGGCGAAGTCCACGCCCGGGATCATCGCCGTCTCGGCCCCGGAGACCACCGGGGAGAAGGTGATCAGGACCAGGGCGCTGCCCAGACCGCCGTAGATGCTCCACAGCGAGCCGCGGGTGTTGAACCGCTTCCAGTACAGCGAGTACAGGATCGAGGGCAGGTTGGCGCTGGCCGCGATCGCGAAGGCGAGCGAGACCAGGAAGGCGACGTTCTGCTCCGCGGCGAGGATGCCGCCGACGATCGAGACCGCGCCGATCACCACCGCGGTGCGCCGCGCGACGGCGACCTCCTTGCCCGGCTCCGCCGCGCCGTTCTTCAGCACGCCGTTGTAGATGTCGTGCGCGAAGGAGGCGGAGGCGGTGATCGTCAGGCCCGCGACGACCGCGAGGATCGTCGCGAAGGCGACCGCGGAGATGATGCCCATCAGCACCGTGCCGCCGAGCGCGTAGGCCAGCGCGGGCGCGGCGGAGTTCGAGCCGCCCGGAAGGGTGCCGATCACGTCCACGCCCACCATGTACGCGGCGGCGAAGCCGAGCACCATCGTGCACAGGTAGAAGAAGCCGATCAGCCCGATCGCCCAGACCACCGAGCGTCGGGCCTCCTTCGCCGTCGGCACCGTGTAGAAGCGCATCAGCACGTGCGGCAGGCCCGCGGCGCCGAACACCAGCGCGATCGCGAGGGAGACGAAGCCGAGCTTGGACGCGCCCGAGGTGCCGTACTGGTGCATCGGCTCGAGGATCGTGGAGCCGTCGGGATGCTCGGCGACGGCCCTGCCGAGCACCTCGGAGAGGTTGAAGCCGTTCAGCGCGAGGATCCACACGGTCGCGACGCCGACGGCGGTCACCAGCAGCACCGCCTTGATGATCTGCACCCAGGTGGTGCCCTTCATCCCGCCGATCAGCACGTAGGCGATCATCACCACACCCACCACGGCGATCACCACGGACTGGCCCACCCGACCCTCGATGCCGATCAGCAGCGAGACGAGCGCACCGGCGCCGGCCATCTGGGCGAGCAGGTAGAAGAAGGTGACGGCGAGGGTGGAGGTCGCCGCGGCGGTGCGCACGGGGCGCTGGCGCATGCGGAAGCTCAGCACGTCGGCCATCGTGTACTTCGCGGTGTTGCGCAGCGGCTCGGCGACCAGCAGGAGCGCCACGAGCCAGGCGACGAGGAAGCCGACGGAGTACAGCAGTCCGTCGTAGCCGTACAGCGCCACGGCGCCGACGATGCCGAGGAAGGAGGCGGCCGAGAGGTAGTCGCCGGCGATGGCGATGCCGTTCTGCCGGCCGGAGAAGGCGCGGCCGCCGTGGTAGAAGTCGCCGGCGGTGACGTTCTGCTTCGAGACGCGGATGACCACGGCGAGCGTGACCACCACGAAGGCGAGGAAGATCGCGATGTTGAACAGGGGGTTGCCGAACTCCATCAGGCCTCCCCCTCCAGCTCGTCGCGCAGCTTCTCCGCGATCGGGTCCAGCGCCCGGTTCGCGTGGCGGATGTACAGCCAGGTGATCAGGAAGGTCATCAGGAACTGGCTGATGCCCATGAGCAGGCCCAGATTGAGGTTGCCCAGCACCGGGGTGGACATCAGGCCCTCGGCGTAGGTGGACAGCAGCACGTAGGCGAAGTACCACACGAGGAACGCGACGGTCATCGGGATCGCGAAGCTGCGGAAGCTCGCGCGGAGGCGCCCGAAGTCCTCGGACTGCTGGACGGCCTGGAACTGCTCGGGGGTCGGGGAGGGGCGATCGGGGGAACCCTGGGGAGGGGAGGGCACGGGCACAACTCCTTCGTTCTGCTCGGTCGGTCCCGTCAGAGACCGTCGGGATCGGGACGACGCTAGCAGAGGTGATGGTCGCCACAACGGAGAACGCTCTCATCGACAGCTGTCATGTCTCCTGCCGTCCACCCCTCAGCGCGGGGAGGGCTCAGGACCGCGGCCGATGGCTCGTCGACACCCTCGGCGGCGGCCGACGGTTCACCGCGCACGGGGCCGACGGCATGACGGCGACGGGGCAGGGGCGCCGACGGGCGGGAGCGGCGCCCCTGCGAGCCGTTCCTATGCCGCACGGCATAGGAACCCATGGCCCTGCGGCAGTCGCACGGACCGACGGCGCCTCGGAAGACTCGATCTCCCCGAACCAGGAGGCAGCCGTGTCCGCTCCGACCGAGATCGCACCCCCGTCCCCCCGCCGCCCGACCGTCCGGCGCTGGACCGCCGCCGCGCTGTGCGCCGCCGCGGCGCTCGCCGTCGTCGGGGCGGCGGTGGGAGCACAGCCCGACTACGCCCGAGGATTCGCACCCCCGGCGACCGGCCTGTTCGGCGCGGTCCTCGGCCTGCTGGCGCTCCCGGGCCGCGCCGGACTCCGACAGCGGGCGCTGGGATGGGGCGCGGTCGCGCTGCTCCTCTGGTCCGGGGCGGGCCTGCTCTTCGACGTGCTGCGGGCCGCCGCCGTCCTCGGGGTGCCGGGGCTGCCGCCGGAGGTGGATCTGCTCGGGCTCGTCCGCCGCGCGGTCTCGATGCTCGCCGCGGTGCTGCTGGCGTTCCACCTCCTCTCGCGGCGCTCGAGCGCGCCCCTCAGCCCGCTCTGGGGGATCGCCGGGGCGCTGGCGACCGTGCCCTATCCGGCGCTGAAGCTCTACTGGTGGGCCGGCGGGGAGGGGGCGAGCGAGTTCTCCTCCGGGGCGGGTTCCTCGGTCGCCGCCGCCTTCCCCGTGATGGAGCTGTTCACCTTCGGCCTGGCTGCGCTGTGGTCGTTGGCCCTGGTGACCGTCCGGGGCCCGGCCATGGCGCGCCGGGTCCTGGTGCTCGGGGGCTGGACCGCCGCGATCATGCTGCTGAACATGGGCGCCCTGGCAGGGTTCGGCACGCTCGCCGACGTCACGGGGGTGGTGGACGGCCCTTTCGAGTCCTCGCCCCAGGGACTGATGGTCGCCCTGGTCTACGGGAGCTGGTTCGCCCTGGGGCTGTGCCTCGGGCGTGCCGCCCTGGGGCCGGGCCCCTCGAGGCCCGCGCTCGCGATCCTCTAACCTGGGCGGGTGCCGAGAGTGATGCCTGCGCGCATCGACCGAGCGGCCCTGGCCCTGGGCATCCCCCTCGCCGCGGCGACCACGGTCGTCCTCGTCATGTCCCTGCCGCCCCTCCCGGCGACCGTCGCCGTGACCGGAGGGCTCGTCGCACACGTCGGTCTGCTGCTGCGCCGCTCCCACCCGATGGGCGCCTTCGCACTGGTCACCGCGGGGATGTGGCTGCTGGGGGCCGGCAGCGGCCTGGCCCTGGTGCTGCCGTCCGCCCTGACATTCCCCGCGGCGGTGCACGCGGTCGCGGCGCACGGCCCCGCACGGGGTCGGGCGGTGGTCCTCCTCGTGACGCTGCCGTCGGCCGGGCTCGGCACCTGGCGGCTGGTGTCGGATCCGAGCCTCCGCGCGCAGGGTCTCGACCCCTCCGCTCCGCTGGTCCTCGCCCTGCTGCTCGCCGTGCTGCTCGTCGCGTGGAGCCTGGGGCGGCGCGCGCGGGCGGAGCGGGAGCGCGCCCGGGCGCTCCTGGACCGGGCGCGGGAGCGGGAGAGCGCCGCCGCCGCGTCCGAGCGTGCGCGGATCGCCACCGAGATGCACGACGTCATCGCGCACTCGCTCTCCACGGTCGTCAGCCAGGCCAAGGGCGGGCAGTTCGCCGGACGCTCCGATCCCGACGCCGCTCTGCGGGCGCTGCGGACGATCGAGGAGTCCGGTCGGGACGCGGCACAGGAGCTGCGAGCGCTGCTCGGCCTGCTGCAGGAGACGGGCTCCGCCGCCTCCCGCGCACCCGCCCCGACCCTCGCGGACCTCCCGGCCCTGGTCTCGGGGACCGCCCGTGCCCGACTGCTCGAGGAGGGGATCGCCCGCCCGATGCCGATGGCGTGGCAGCTGGCCGTCTATCGGGTCGTGCAGGAGTCCCTGACCAACGTGGGCAAGCACGCCGGCGACGCCGCGCGGACGACGGTCTCGCTCAGCTGGGGCACGTCCGATCTGGAGGTCGCCGTCCGCGACACGGGATCGCCGGATCAGCCGGCGTCGCCACCGGACGGGCTCGGACAGGGCCTCACGGGGATGCGCCACCGCGCCTCCCTGCTCGGCGGGCGGCTGCGCTCCGGCCCCGTCCCGACCGGGGGCTACGAGGTCGTCGCCTCCCTCCCCTACCCTCAGGCGGTGACCTCATGATCCGCGTCCTCGTGGTCGACGACCAGGAGCTGGTCCGGGCGGGCTGCGAGATGGTGGTCGCGGCCCAGCCCGACATGTCCGTCGTCGGCAGCGTCGGAGACGGCGCCTCCGCGCTGCGGAGGCTGGCCGAGGTCCCGGCGGACGTCGTGCTCATGGACATCCGCATGCCCGGCGGCGACGGGATCGACACGACGCGCCGGCTGCTCGAACGGCCGGGTCACCAGCCCCGGGTCATCATGTTGACCACCTTCGACCTGGACGAGTACGTCCTCGCCGCCCTGCACGCCGGCGCGAGCGGATTCGTGGTCAAGGACGCCCCGGCGGAGGACATGCTCGCCGCGATCCGGTCCGTGCACTGCGGGGACGCGGCCCTGTCGCCGTCCAGCGCCCGCCGTCTGCTCGACCACGTCGCGACGCACCTGGTGGTCCGTCCGCTCGGTCCCGACCCCCTGGCTCCGCTGACCGCGCGGGAGCGGGACGTCGTCCGCCTCCTGGCCCGCGGTCTGTCCAATGCGCGGATCGCCCGCGAGCTCCACCTCGCGCCGGGCACCGTCAAGGTGCACGTCGCCGCAGTCCTGGCGAAGCTCGGCCTTGCCGACAGGATCCAGGTCGTGATCTGGGCCTACGAGAACGCAGTGGTCCACGTCGGCGAGCAGAGCGGCCCGCCCGGGGCCGCCGGCACCCGCCTCAGCCGCTGAAGCCGCCCGCGTTGGCCATGTCCTTGAACCGCGAGTAGTGCCCCTCGAAGGCGACGGGGATCGTCTTGGTCGCGCCGTTTCGGTGCTTGGCCACGATCAGGTCCGCCTCGCCGGCACGGGCGGACTCCTTCTCGTAGTAGTCCTCGCGGTGGATCAGGAGGATGACGTCGGCGTCCTGCTCGATCGAGCCGGACTCGCGCAGGTCGGACATCATCGGGGTCTTGTCGGTGCGCTGCTCGCTGCCACGGTTCAGCTGCGAGATCGCGATGACGGGGCAGTCGATCTCCTTGGCCAGCAGCTTCAGCGCGCGGGAGAACTCCGAGACCTCCTGCTGACGGGACTCGACCTTCTTTCCCGAGCTCATCAGCTGCAGGTAGTCGATGACCACGAGCTTGAGGTCGTGCTTCTGCTTCAGGCGCCGGCACTTGGCGCGGATCTCCATCAGCGACATGTTCGCGGAGTCGTCCATGAACAGCGGCGCATCCGCGATGCGGCTCATGGCGCGGGCCATGGACTGCCAGTCGCGGTCGTCCATCGAGCCGTCGCGCATGCGGTTCATCGGCACCTGCGACTCGGCCGAGAGCAGACGCATCGTGATCTCGGTCTTGTCCATCTCGAGGGAGAAGATGACCGAGGTCTGGCCGTTGTGGATCGAGGCGGAGCGCAGCACGTCCATGCCGAGGGTCGTCTTGCCCATGGCGGGACGGCCCGCGAAGATGATCATCTGCCCGCCGTGGAGGCCCTGGGTGAGGTCGTCGAGCTCCGCGAAGCCGGTGGGCACGCCCGTGACCTGGCCGCCGCGGTTCTGGGTCGCCTCGATCGCGTTGAGGGTCTCGTCGATCACCTCGCCCAGCGGCAGGAAGTCCTCGCTCTGCCCGCGCTCGGTGACCGCGTAGATCTGCGCCTGGGCCTCGTTGATGACCTCGTCGACCTCGCCGCCGTCGGCCGCGAAGCCGAGCTGGACGATGCGGGTGCCGGCTTCGACGAGGCGTCGCAGCTGGGCCCGCTCGACGACGATCTCGGCGTAGTAGCCGGCGTTCGCGGCCGTGGGGACCATGTCGATGAGGTCCGCGAGATAGGCACCGCCGCCCACCCGCTGCAGCTCACCGCGCTTGGAGAGCTCGTCGGAGACGGTGACGAGGTCAGCGGGCTCGCCGCGACCGTACAGATCGATGATCGCCTCGAAGACCATCTCGTGCGCGGGGCGGTAGAAGTCGTTGCCGCGCACCGTCTCGACGACGTCGGCGATCGCGTCCTTGGACAGCATCATGCCGCCCAGCACGCCGCGCTCGGCGGCGAGGTCCTGGGGCGGGGTGCGCTCCAGCCCGCGGTCGGATCCGGCTTCGAAGGCTTCAGTGGATGTCACCGAGCCAGTGTAGGAAGTCCGGCGGACGGGCGGGACGTGATCCTCACGGCGGTGGAGCGCCCACCGCTGGGGAGGGGAGGTCACGGCCGGGTGGACGGCGCCCGGGACCGGCCTCGCGGGCGGCGCGGATCCGCAGCGCAGGCACCCCGCGGGCCGTCATCCGGGATGAGTCGCATCCCTCGCCCTTCACTCAAACCTTGAAGTCTGGTCAGCCCGTCACATAGTTTTGTCCTGCACTCTCCCCCGATGGAAGGACCCCTCATGGCCGCCTCGTCCCGCTCCGGCACGGCCCCCGACCTCGGCCTGCTCGTCGCCCGCGTCGTGCTCGGCGTGATCTTCGCTGCGCACGGCTATCAGAAGCTCGTCACCTTCGGCCTCTCCGGCGTCATCGAGAGCTTCCGCGGCATGGGCGTCCCCGCCCCCGAGGTCGCCGCACCCGTGGTCGCCCTGGTCGAGCTCGTCGGCGGCATCGCGCTGATCGCCGGCGCGTTCACCGGCATCGTGGGCCTGCTGCTCGCGATCGACATGCTGGTCGCCGCGTTCATCGCCCACGTCCCCCAGGGGCTGTTCATCGACGCCGGCGGCTGGGAGCTGGTCGGCGCGCTCGGCGCAGGTGCGCTCGCCCTCGCCGCGGTCGGCGCCGGGCGCTTCTCCCTCGACGGCCTCCTGCGCGGCAAGGGCGGCTCCCGCAGTCGCGCCTCCTCGCGCGCCGCCGCCGCGGTCTGAGCCGACGGACCCAGGTCCCGGCCGACAGACCCAAGTCTCGGCTTCAGTCGACAGGCCCAGGTCCCGGCCGACGGGGCCCGGCCCGGCCGACAGGCCCAGGTCCCGGCCGACAGGCCCAGTCCCGGCCGACAGGCCCAGTCCCGGCCGACCGGCCCCGGCCCCGGCTTCAGTCGACAGGCCATGTCCTCGATATCGCGCGCCCGGCGCCTGCGGGTCGGTGCCGGGCGCGCGTCGTCCGCGGGGTCAGCCGCGCTGGGGAATGCCGAGCACGTAGGCGGCCTGGGCGAGGTGCTGGATCGCGTCGTCGAGGATGCTCACCAGGCGTGCGCCGCGCGTGACGGGCGGGTCCCAGGCCTCGTCGACCACGTCGGCGAGGTCATCCGTGACGAGCTCGTCGAGGTGGTAGTCGAGCGCATCGAGGGTCGCGGCGACGTAGTCCAGCAGCGCCTCGCCGTCCTCGACCTCGATCGCCCGGGCCTGCTCGGAGGTATGGCCGTAGCCCACCGCGGCGCCCTCCTCGCCGAGGCCGAGTCGCTCGCCGACGCGCCGCGCCCGCCACACCTCGTCCTTCCCGGTGAGCGCGGCGAGCTGGACGTCGACCTCGCGGCCGGTGTGCCACAGCAGCCAGGCGACGGAGTTCGGGTGCCCGCCGGGATGGGCGGCGAGGGCGGCAGGATCCAGGCGGCCGCGCAGGGCCTCGGCGGCGTGACGAGGGCGGGAGGAGAGGTCGCGGAGCAGGTCGATGGCGTCCATGGTCCGACGGTACCCGCCGCGGCTCGCCCCGTCCGCCCCTCACCGGTGGTGGCCTCGTCGGCGCCGGGTCGAGGGCGGCCTCCGCTCCGGCATCACCCCGGCGCCCCCGCCCGGCACCATCACCCCGCACACCCGCCCGGCACCGTTGCAGCGCGCGCCCGCCGAGCACCCGCCCCCGGCACGCTCCCCACGCCCCCGGTCACAGGTCCGGCACTCGTGCACTCCCTCGGGCGCGCTCCCCTGCGCCCATCAGGTCACACGTTCGGCACCCGCCCCCGGCGCACTCCCCCACGCCCCCGGCCACAAGCCCGGCACTCGTGCCCGCCCCCACCCGGCACCATGGTCAGGTACTGGCGTCAGGCGTACCACTACGGATATATAGGCATACAGGTACGCCACAAGCCAGTACCCGACCAGAGCCCCGGGGGCAGGCGACCCTCGTCTGCCGTCAGCGATGTCCCCGTCCCCGTCCCCGTCCCCGTCAGCCGTGAGGCGTGAGGCGTGAGGCGTGAGGCGTGAGGCGTGAGGCGTGAGGCGTGAGGCGTGAGGCGTGAGCCGTGAGGCGTGAGGCGTGAGGCGTGAGGCGTGAGGCGTGAGCGATGATCCCGCCGGCCGTCAGTCGTCGGTGATGACGCCGTCGGCCTGCTCGGGATGGCGCTGCAGCCAGCTCTCGAGGAAGGGACAGATCACGAGCACGGGGAGGGCTGCGGCCCGCGCCTCGGCGAGCACGGTGCGCACCAGCACGGAGGCCACGCCCTCGCCGCGGTGCTCGGGGTCTGTGACGGTGTGGATCAGCTCGATCCGGCGCCGTGTGCGCTCGTAGATCATGATCCCGACGACCTGCCCGCTGCGGACCGCCTCATAGCGACCGACCCGGGCGTTGTCCCGCACCGCGATCTTCTCCCCGGGGCCGTGGTTGTGCTCCTCGGGAAGGCCGTCGACTCCGATGGACATGGGCGGGCCCCCTTCCGGCCGATACCCCCACGGTACGGCAGGCGGGGCGGCCGCGTCATGAGGGGCGGCCGGGCCAGGGCACGCGCCAGGGCCACCGTCAGAGACGAGCCGTGCCGTGCCGTCAGGGCTGTGCGGTCTCCGGCTCGGCGCGCAGAACGCGCAGATCGCCCTTGGCGGTGCGGCCCTCGATGACCAGGGTGCGCTCGGCGGTCCCGGCGCCGTCCGTCGGCGTGAGGCGCACGTCGCGCTCCCCGAGGCCGGTGGCGAGGTCGACCCGGGCCGCGGTGCCGGGCGCGACGCGCACGGTGACGTCGCCGAGGCCGCTGCGGGCGTGCAGGTGGCCGGAGCGGGCGCGGCGGATCGAGATCCCGCCCACGCCGGTGGTGACCGTCGCCTCGCCGTCGAGCTCGGCGAGGTCGACGTCGCCGGTGCCGGTGGTCGCGCCGATCCGGCCGCCGACGGGGGCGAGCACGATGTCGCCGGTGCCGGTGGTCGCCCGCACCGCGCCGGCGACGGGGGCGAGGGTGATGTCGCCGAGCCCGGTCGTGGCGTGGACGTCTCCGGCCGCGGTGCCCGCGGTGATGTCGCCGGTGCCCGTGGTCAGCCGCGACTCCTCCTCCGCGCCGTGCTCGAGGGCGATGTCCCCGGCGCCGGTGCGCGCCTCGAGGCGGGCCAGGGCCCCGGTCACGACGACGTCGCCGGCCCCGGAGTGGACGACGAGGCGGGAGCGGACGGGGACCACGATCACCAGGTCGAGCTGCCCGGTCAGGCCCGCCACGCCGCGGGCCGCGCTGCGCAGGCCGCGGGAGATCTTCTCGCCCCAGGTACCGGTGCCGCGGCCGAGGCCCATGACCAGGTCGCCGAAGCGCTGGGCCTCGTCGGCGGGGGCGTCGACGGTGAGGCGCTCCTGGTCGAAGCGGACCCGCATGCGCTGCGCGAGCTCGCGCCCGGCCTCGTCGGCAGGGCGGAGCTCGATCCGGACGGCGGTGCCCGGCTCGGCGCGCAGCGCGATGTCGCCGCGCAGGTTCTGGATGTTCGCATCGATCGGGCCGGAGGCGACGAACTCGTGGACGATCGGGTCCAGGGGCGCCGACTGCTCGGAGGTGCGCTGCTCGGGGGCGGTGTGCTCGGACATGGTCTCTCCCAGGGGGGTCAGAGGAACCAGCCGCTGGTGCGGCCGGCGCCGTGGGTGGGCGCTGCGGTGGGGGCGGGCTGGTCCAGATGCGCGGTGAGGGCGCGCACGAGGTAGGTGTTCAGGCTCAGCGACTCCTCGGCGGCGGCGCGGTCGAGGCGGGCCTTGAGCTGCTGCGGAGGACGGAAGGTGATGCGGGCGGTGCCCGCCTCGGCCGGGTCGGCCGGGTCCCCGGTCTCCGCGGGCTCCCCGGACTCCGGGGGCATCGGGGGCGCAGGGACGGCCGACGGGGCGGGCGGCGCAGCGGGGAGATGCGGGGCGGGCGCTGCCGACGGGTCGACGCCGGCCGGGGGCACCACGCGGACGGTCAGCTCGGGCCCGGCGAGGCCGAGCTCGACGCGGCCGGGGGCGAGCTCGGCCGAGACCTCGGCCGCGACCTGCCCGACCGCCTCCTGCAGGGCGAGGCGGAGGGCGGGCTCGAGCGCGACGGACAGCATTCCGGCGGCTTGGCGGGTGGGCTCGTCGCCCACGGCGGCGCTGGCGGCGAGCTGCTCCTGGACGGAGCGGGTGAGGGTGCGGAAATCCATGACGCCATGGTGGCGTCATAGTGAAGTCACGTCAAGGGGGTCGGCGCCACGGGATGCGGAAGGACGTCGCTCCGCCGTGCGCAGCCGGCTCGGGCGCACCGCGCGCATCGGCCGATCCCGAGGAGCCGACGGACCGAGCCCCCGCCGGTCGCCGGGCACTCCGGCCGCGCAGGCCGGCCGTGCCGGTCGGCCGTGCCGGTCGGCCGTGCACTCCGACTGCGCGGGCCGGCCATGACGGTCGGCCGGACGGGCCGGCCGGGCACGTCGGCCGGGCAGGCCTCCCGTCGGCCGCGCACGTGCGACCATGCTGGACGTGATCCCGGATCCCGCGCACACGCACACCGACCCCGCCCCACCCTCCCCCGTCGCGACCGGCGTCGAGAGCACGGAGGGCTCCGCCTTCTCCCGCGCCGCCGATGCGCTCCAGCGCCACCGCGAGCCCTCGGAGATCTGGGGCGACGAGCGCGAGGCCGTGAGCCTGGCGCTGCGCTGGGCCGCCTCTCACGCGACCGTCGCCACCGATCCGAAGACCACCGCGCGCAGCGCCGAGGACCTGCAGGCCGAGGTCGGGGCGACCATCACCGAGAACGGCATCGGCGCCTCCCGCGCGATGGCCCTGTTCGACGAGGTGCTGCTGCCGGCCACGCGCTCCTCCGAGGATCCGATGAACCTCGCCTACATCCCGGCCGCCCCCACCCGGGCCGCGGTCGCCTTCGACACCGTGGTCTCGGCCGCGAACGTCTTCGGCGGGGTGTGGGAGAACGGGGCAGGGGCGATCTTCGCCGAGAACCAGGTGCTGCGCTGGCTGGCGGACCTGCTGGGCTGGCCCGAGGACGCGGCCGGGGTGTTCGTCTCCGGCGGCACCCAGGGCAACCTCTCCGCGCTCGCGACCGCCCGCGACCACGCCCTGCGCGAGCGCGGCCGACGGCCCGAGGGCGGCTGGGCGCTGGCCTGCGCCTCGACCGCGCACTCCTCCGTCGCCTCCGCCGCGCGGCTGCTGGACATGGACGTGGTCACGGTGCCGGTCGACGACCGCGGCCACCTCACCGGCGCCGTGCTCGAACCGCTGCTGGAGGCCGATCCGAGGATCTGCGCGGTGGTCGCCTCGGGCGGCACCACCAACGCGGGCATCGTCGACGACCTGGCCTCGGTGATCGAGGCCGCGCACCGTCACGGCGCGTGGGTGCACGTGGACGGCGCCTACGGCGGCGCGGCCCTCGCCTCGTCGGGCGCCCGGGCGCGCTTCGCGGGCATCGAGCAGGCGGACTCCTTCATCGTGGACCCGCACAAGTGGCTGTTCGCGCCCTACGACTGCTGCGCGCTGCTGTACCGGGACCCGCGACCGGCCGCGGCCGCCCACTCCCAGCACGCCGCCTATCTCGACTCGATCGACCGCGGCGAGTCCAACCCCTCGGACCTCGCCGCGCACCTCTCCCGCCGCACGCGCGGCCTGCCGCTGTGGTACTCGCTGGCCACGCACGGCACCGCCGCCTATGCCGCCGCGATCGACCGCTGCCTGGCCTCGGCCCGCACCGTGGCGGCGGCGATCACCAGCAGCGAGCACCTCGAGCTGCTCATGGAGCCGGAGCTGTCGGTGGTGGTGTTCCGACGCCCCGGCTGGACCCCTGCCGCCTATCGCCTCTGGTCGCAGCGCCTGGCGAAGGAGGGCACGATGCTGTGCCTGCCCACCGCCTTCCGCGGCGAGGTCGCGCTGCGGCTCGCCTTCGTGAACCCGGCGACGGATCCGCTGGCCGTGATCGCGGTGCTTGAGGAGACGATGCGCGAGGCCGACGGGAGCTGAGCGCTCAGGCGCTCGCGACGCCGTCGGGACCGTCGGCCCGGGCGCCGTCGGCCCGGGCGCCGTCGGCCGGGTCGCCGTCGGCCGGGTCGCCGTCGGTCTGCCTGCTCACCGTCTCGAGCAGCTGCGCGACCCGGGCGGCGTCCTCGTCCCGGCCGAGCGCGGCGTAGGCGGAGCGGGCGCGGCGGGCCGCTCGACGCGCGGCAGTGCGCTCGCCGCGGCGGGCCAGCAGCTCGGCATGACGGTCGTCGAGATAGGCCGCCCAGTAGCGGGCGCGCGCATCATGCCCCTCGGGCACGGTCCCGATCGCCTCGAGCACCGCGCGGCGCCGCGCCTCGTAGACGGTCTCGTCGACCCCCTCCGCCCCGCGGGCGAGCGCATCGCCGACGGTGATCAACACCCCCAGCCGGGCGTCGACGAGGTGGTCCCACAGCAGCTCGGGCGGCAGGTCGCCGCCGGCGTCGGGCCGGGTGCGGCGCTCGATGTCGCGGGCGGCGACGTGCACCGCCCCGGAACGCCCCAGGTCCAGCGCCCGTCGCAGCGCCAGCGCGTTCGCGTTCAGCTCGGTGCGCAGCAGCTCGGCCCGCTCGGCACGCGGCGTGGCGAGGTCGTCGACGAGCCAGCGCGCCGCGGCGGCGAGGCGCTGCAGCTCGCCGAGGGAGGCGGGCAGGTCGCCGGTGCGCTCGTGGACGCTCGCGGCGAGCCGCGCCGCCTCCAGCAGGGAGCGGTGGTCGCGGTGCTCGCGCGCGAGGGTGCGAGCCTGCTCGAGCGGCACCCAGGCCGCGTCGTACCGCTCGGCCTGGAGCCGCTGGGCGGCCACGGCCAGGAGCGGGCCGATGCGCAGCGGATCCTGCTCGAGGGTGCGCTGGAGCGAGAGGAGCCGTCCGGCGGTGAAGCCGGCCAGGTCCGTCGCCCCCGCCGCCATGAGCGCCTGCAGCAGGGAGGTGATCAGTCCGATCCGCAGCGGCGGGTCCTCGACCTCGGCGAGCGCGCCGAGCGCCTCGAGGGCGTGGTGCACCGCGGGGACCGGCCGATCCCGTCCCAGGGTGCGGGCGAGGACCGCATGGGCGCCGGTGTCCAGGCGCCACGGGTCGAAGGGGGGCTCCCCGGGCCCGGCGAACCGCTGTTCGGTCAGCTCGAGCACGTCGAGGGCGAGACTGGTCGCCCCGTCGACGTCGCCGACGGCCTCGAGAGCCTGGGCGAGCCGCAGCCGCAGCTCGCGCTCGGGGTCCTCGAGCAGCGTCCCGCGCACCTCGGGCAGCGCCGCGAGCGCGGCGCGCAGGCGGTCCACGGCGCGGCGCGGGTCGACGGTGCCGCCCTCGTCCCCCGCCGGGCCGGGCAGCGAGCTCAGCTCGAGGGCGCGCACGACGGCGAGCATCGGGGCGGAGGCCCGGGCGGCCTCCCCGCGGCGTCGGCCCCGCACCGCCGACGTCCCGGAGGGACCGTCGGCGACCGTGCCCCGCGCGGCGGCCGCCCCGGAGAGCGGGCCCCGCTCGAGCAGCACCTGCACCACGGCCGCCGCCTGCTCGGTGCAGCCGCTGCGGTGCAGGAGGGAGACGAGGTCGGCGGCGTCGCTCTCGATCTGCGCCGCGTCGGACGCCCGCAGCGCCCCACGCAGCGCGGCCCGCAGCAGCGCCGCCCGGTCCGCGGGGCGCGCCGTGCGACGACGGAACTCCCCCGCGAGGCGCCGCGCCTCGACCAGCCGGCCCGCCGATATGAGATCGCTCACCCTCGCGGCCGCCTGCGGCACGCCGCGCGGGCGCGCGAGCGGGAGGGCCGCCGGACGCAGCGCGACGCGCAGCACCTCGGGTCCGGGCAGGTCCCGCCCGGCGCGGTCGTCGCCCGGCACCGGCAGCGACGCGGCACCTGAGGTCATCACACGACGAAACCTACCAAGCCGGGCATCGCGCCGCCTGAGCCCGGCATCGAGCCACGGTCCAGCCCTGATCCGTACACTGTTCCTGGTCGTGCCGCCGCGGTGCGCATCCCTGCACCGCCCGCCGACCCTGATCCGAGAGAGAGGTGGAAGGTGACCGTCGACCTCGCCGCGGACCCGCCGGCTCGCACCGACGAGCACGGGGACGCCAATGCCGTCCCCGCCTCCCCGGATCCGCATGCATCGATGCCGACCACCGGTCGGTACGCGGGGCATCTCCACTTCGACGAGTCGATCACACCGGTGCTGCGCACCGACTTCGACGTCGAGGCCTACACCCGCCGGGGCACCTCTCGCCTGGAGGTCGACACAGAGCTGCACGCCGCCCAGGAGCAGCTGGGGGCCCCGGAGCGCCTCGCGCTCGGGCTGCTGCAGCGCCTGGAGTCCTCGGCGCTGGCCGAGGCCCGCATGATGCTCGCGACCGTGACCGCGCACGAGGCCCGGATCACCGCCTTCCTCGCGACCTGGCTCGTGGACCGCCACTGGCAGGGCCGGGCGCTGCGCGACCTGCTCACGGGCGACGACCCCGTCGAGCGCCCCGTCGCGGCGCGTCGTCCCGGACCGCTGGCGACCCTGCGCCGTGTGCACGTGGACCGGGTCCAGCCGCTGCTGAGCCCGCTGTGGAACGCCGCCGCCGGGGAGGCCGTCGCGGCCGGCCACATGGCCCGCATGGCGATCCAGGAGGCCTCGCTCGTGGCAGGGCTCGACGCGATCGCCCGTCGCCTCGGCGGCGAGGCCGAGCGGGTGGTGCGCACCGTCCGGACCCGCCACGAGGCGGCGCAGGACTTCTACACCGCCGAGGCGATCGGCCGCATCACCCGCTCCCGGCGCGAGGCCGCGGTCGCACGGCTGGTGCTGAGCCTGGGCTCCCCGCTGCACGGCGGCGGGGTGCCCGATCCCGACCTCGACGCCGCGCTGCGGGTGATCGGCGCGGATCCCCGGGACCGCTCCGCGCTGCACCGCGCACGGCGGGAGATCACGCGCCTGCTGCCCGGCCCCGACCTCCCCGACGCCCCGCTGCTCTCCCTGCCCCGGACGGGAGTGTGACATGGCCTTCGACCTCGACCAGTTCGCCCAGACCTCGAACCCGGTGAAGTACGCGGACCTCGACTTCGACACCTTCCGGACCCAGCCGCTGGACGCCCAGACCCTCCGCTCCCTGCGGTACATGTGCGACGTCGAGTACCACACCTCCTGCTTCCTGCGGGACCTGCTGGTGACCCCCTCCCACCGCGAGGAGGAGGCCGGCGGGTTCATGACCATGTGGAACCGCGAGGAGTACTGGCACGGGGAGGCGCTCGCGCGGGTGCTCGGCCACCACGGCATCGTCGTGGACTACGACGAGACCAAGGCCAAGCGCGTCAAGCTCGGCTGGCGGGCGGCGCTGGGGCCGATGAAGCAGTCCACGCTCTCGAACCTCGTGGGCAAGGACTTCCTCGCGGTGCACATGGTGTGGGGCGCGGCCAACGAGCTCTCGGCTGTCGCGGCCTATCGTCGGCTCTCCGCCCTGACCGACCATCCCGCCCTGTCCCCGCTGCTCCAGCGGATCGCGCAGCAGGAGACCCGGCACGTCGCCTACTACACCACCTCGGCGCGCAAGCACCTCGAGGCCTCCGAGCGCGCATCGAAGATCGTGCGCCTGGTGATGTCGAAGGTGTGGAAGCCCGTGGGCAGCGGGATCATGGACGAGTCCGAGGTGCGCCACGTGATGAACCACCTCTTCGCCCACCAGGGCGGGGAGCTGGACAAGCTCGACAAGCGGGTCCAGAAGATGCACGGCCTGGACGGGCTGACGGTCTTCCGTAACGCCTTCGCGCGCCTCGGCATCCCCGCCTGAGCGGCCGGCGGCCCGCACGGTCCGGCACGGCCGCGGGTCACGGCGCGGCCCGCCCCGCCCGGTCCCCGTCGGCCGACGGACTGCCCGCCCGAAGCGCCCGAAGGGTCCGGAACGATCCGCCCACATGACTGTTTGACCTGCAGTTCTCTTCCTGAGATGCGTCTCATCAGCGCTTCATCGACGACTCATCCCTGCTCGGTTCACTGCTCCTCGTACGGCACGTCCCGCCCTGGGACCGCCCGAGACGCATCCACCGAGGAGCCCCGAGATGACGATCCTGCACCGCGAGACCGCCCCGACCACGGAGCGCGCTCGGAACGCCGGCCCCACCGCCGCGCCGCCGCCCGCGACCGCCCCCGGACGAGCCCCGGACGACGTCCGCGCCCGCATCGAGCGCGCCAAGCACGCCTTCTCCACCCGCGCCGTCGGCGCCCACCTGCGTCGCGCCGGGAGCGTCGGCCTCCTCACCGGCGACCACGTGCCCCGGGCCGGGGAGGTCGTCCTCGCACGGGTCACGAAGGTCGGGCACCACAAGCGCCTCGAGAGCCCCGTCTCGCGCCGCCAGATCCTCTTCCCGGGCGATGAGATCGTCGTCGCCTACGGCAGCCGCTATGCCGCCGACCAGTTCCTCGCCATGGTCCCCGGGGACCTCGGCCCCGCCCATCTCGCGGCCGCGGGCGGACTCGCCTCCCGCGTGCTCGAGCAGCACTCCGCCGTCGGCTCCCCCACCGAGATCGAGCCGATCGGCGTGATCCGCGACGAGCACGGACCGGTCACCCTCGCCCGCGCCGCCTCGCACCAGGTGCAGCGCCCGGTCTCCGCGCTCGCGGACCGTCCCGGCCGCCGCGTGCCCGTCCTCGCCGTGCTCGGCACCTCGATGAACTCCGGGAAGTCGACCGTGCTGGCCCATCTCGCCCACGGGCTCGCCGCGGCCGGGCTGCGCGTCGCCGCCGGCAAGGCCACCGGCACCGGGGCCGGCAACGACGTGGGCCTGTTCCTCGACGCGGGCGCGCACCGGGTGCTGGACTTCACCGACTTCGGCCACCCCTCCACCTTCCAGCTCGACGTCGAGGAGGTGCGGGATCTGTTCCTGTCGATGGCCGACGAGCTCGCCGGCGGCGCCGCCCGCCCCGACGTCGTGCTGCTGGAGATCGCCGACGGCGTCTACCAGGGAGAGACCGCTCGCCTGCTCGCCGACCCCGAGGTCGGCGCGGTCGTGGACCGGGTCGTGTTCGCGGCCGGGGACGCGCTCGGCGCCGTCGGCGGCGTCGGGGCGCTCACGAACCTGGGCCGTGCGCCGTCGGTCGTCTCCGGCGTGGTGACCAGCTCGCCGCTCGCGACGGCCGAGGCGCGCCGCGCGCTCGACGTCCCCGTCGTGAGCACCTTCGACCTCACCGACGCGGAGGTGGCCCGCGGCCTGGTCGAGGACCTGCTCGAGGAGCGCGCCGGCGATGCGTCGTGAGCGCGCGCCGGAGCTGCAGGCGAACGGGCTGCTGAAGAACCCCCCGCCCCTCCCCCCGCTGATGCGGGGCAGGCGCCGGCCCTGGCTCGCGGGGCTGGTGTCGATCGGGCTGGGGCAGGCGGCGCTCGGCGCGCTCTCCGCCTGGGCGCTGGTGACCATGCAGGGCGCGCCGACGGGGACGTCCCCGCTGCTGCTGCGCGCCCTGCTGCTGCTGGTCCTGGCCGCGCTGGCGATCGGTGCGCTGACCGTGCACCAGCGAGTCCTCGCCGAGAAGCTCGGCCAGGACTACGTGCACCAGCTGCGCCTGACCCTGCTGGGCGATGCGCTCACCCCCGGGCATGCGACCTCGCTCGGCGTGACGGTCGCCCGCACCACCAACGACCTCTCCGGGGTGCGCAACTGGGTCTGCCAGGGCATCGCCCCGCTGACCGTCGGGGTGCCGCTGATCCTGGGCAGCCTCGCCACCCTCGCCCTGCTGCACCCGCTCCTGGCCGCCGCGATGGCGGTGCCGCTGGTGACGCTCGGGCTGTGCCTGGTGGTGTGGGCGCGGACCGCGCTGATCAAGACCCGCCGGATGCGCCGCACCCGCGGCCGCCTCGCCACCCGCATCGCCGACACGGTCACCGCCTCCGACGGGATCCTCGCCGCGGGCGGCTCGCAGCGGGAGCTGCGCAACCTGCGCGAGGCCTCCGGGAGCCTGGTCGAGATCGCGGTGGACCGGGCCGAGACCGTCGGCACCCTCCGCGCCGGCGGCGTGGTCGCCTCGACCCTGACCACGCTGCTGGTCGCCGCGACCGGGATCTACCTGGGCCAGTCCCCGGGCGTGACGATGGCGGCGATGGCGGTCGCGGGGATCGCCTCCTCGCCGGTGCTCGAGATCGGTCGGATCGTGGAGTACCGCCAGACCCATCTGGCGGCGCGCATGGTGCTGGGCCCGGCGCTGGCCGGCGCCGAGCAGCGCCGCGAGCGTGCCGAGGAGCGCCGACGCCGCTCCGCCGGGGTCGAGGCGCCGCCCGCGGTGGCCGACGGGGACGCGCTCGTGCACCTGCATCTGCCCGGGCTTACCGCCGGCACCTCGCCCCTGGTGGCCGGGCCCCGGGACCGGGTGCGCCTGGTCTCGGACGACCCGCGCGCCCCGCAGGAGCTGCTGCGGCGCGTGCTCGAGCTCTCCCCCGGCCCCGAGCTCGCCGCCCCCGACTCGGTGTGGGTCGAGGGTCGGAACCTGCGTGCGCTCGGCCCGAAGCGGGTGCGGCGCCTGGTGGGCCACGCCGCCGCCGGCGCCGTCTTCGAGCGCGGCACCGTGGGCCGGGCCCTGCACTACCGGCGCCCCGACCTCGACGCCGCCCATGATCAGGAGGTGCTCGAGATGGTGGGGCTGGACGTGGACTCCCTCCCCCGCGGGGCGCGCACCGCGATGCGCCGCGGCGGGGAGCCGCTGGACCGCTCGGACCGGGCACGGCTGGCGCTCGCCCGCGCGATGTACGGCACCCCGCCGCTGCTGCTCGTCGACGGTCTCGAGGGGGACCTCGACGACGACGGCCGACGGATGCTCGACCGGGTGCTCAGCAGCTACCCGGGGGTGGTGGTGATGGCCGGCTCCGAGCAGCTCGCCCGGCTGCTGGGCGCCCGGGAGCACCGGCTCCATGGCCTGCAGCCCGGGACGGGACCGGCGCAGGAGCGGGTGGGCGGCCGCGCGGACGGGGAGGACGACGACTGACCGGCATGCCGCCCGCAGGCCCCATGGGTCACCACGGCCACGACGGGGGACTGAACGAGCCCGGACGGCGTCCTCGCCGTCCGGGCTCCGTCGTCAGCCGGGGTCAGTCGTCGTCATCGTCGTCGTCATCGTCGTCGTCATCATCGTCGTCGTCGCACTCGAGCTCGCCGTCGTCCCACTCGCAGACGCCCGACGGACGCGGCGGGGGTGCGGGCTCCGAGCCGCCGCTGCCGCCGCTCGAGGAGGAGCCGCCCGAGGACGAGCCGCCGGTCGAGGGGTTCTGCTCGGGCGGGGCTGCGGGTGCCGGAGCAGGGGCCGGGGCGGGCTCGGGAGAGGCCTCCGCCTCCATCGCACCGATGCCGGTGTCAGAGTGGATGCCGCGCACGGGCTGATCGGTCGCGCTCGGGCGCGGGAGGGCGACGGCGGGGCCGTCGGCCGCCGAGGCACCGGCGGCGGACGAGCCGTCCGCAGCGCTGCCCGCCGTGCCCGGCCGGCCCTCGCCCCCCGCGTCGGAGGCGTCGCCGATCGAGATGCCGGCCCGTTCCTGAGGGCCCTCCTCCTCGACAGCGGGCAGCACGGCCAGCGCGACCGCCGCGAGCGCGACGGACACGATGATCCCTGTGGTCCGAAAGGCCTTCATGGGGACGAGGCTCCCAGTGGGCGATGAGACGCCCGTGAAGGGTCGATGAGAGGACTCTCATGAACGGGCCGATCCGGGCGTGGCCTGTGCCGACGCCTCGGGGGATGCCTCGGCCGACGGTCTGTCGGACGGCGGCGCGCCGCCGAGCGTCGGCGCTCCTCGCGATCCGTCGGCGCGGGCGCGAGGCTCAAGCGGCCGGGTCCACCAGCTTGTAGCCCGCACCGCGCACGGTCACCAGGCGCGGGGCGCCGAGCTTGCCGCGCAGGTAGCCGATGTACACGTCCACCACGTTCGAGGCGCCGTCGTAGTCGTAGCCCCACACCTTCGACAGCAGCAGATCGCGGGTGAGGACCTGGTTCGGGTTCTCGAGGAACACCCGCGCCATCGTGAACTCGCGCGAGGACAGCTCCACCTCGCGCGACGCCCCGTCCACGGCGCAGCTCGCGATGCGGCTGCGCAGGTCCAGGGAGAGGTCGCCGAGGGTGAGCACGTCGGCGCTGACCGCGCCGGCGCCCGCGCTCGCCTCCCGCGCCCGCAGCTTCACCCGCGCCAGCAGCTCCTCGAAGCGGAAGGGCTTGGCGATGTAGTCGTTCGCGCCGCCCTCGAGCCCCTGCACCGTGTCCTCCACGCCGGTGCGGGCGGTGACCATGAGGATCGGGATCTGCACGTCCATGCCGCGCAGCGCCGTGAGCACCTGGAAGCCGTCCATGCGCGGCAGGCCCACGTCGAGGATCAGCAGGTCGAACTCCCCGCCGGAGGCGAGATCGAGGGCCGCTATGCCGTCCTCCACCACGGTGGTCGCGTAGCCGTTGGCCTTCAGGCCCCGCTCCATGAAGCGCGCGATCCGCGCCTCGTCCTCGGCGATGAGGATCCTCATCCCTGCTCCCTCCGGGGTGATGCATCGGTCTCGTCCTCGGGCAGCAGCTGCTCCCGCGCTCCAGTATGACCGCTCCCGGACACCCCCGCCGTACCGGGGACCCCCGGCACCTGGGCGCTGAACTGCGGGAACACGATCGTGAAGGTCGACCCGCGGCCAGGAGCGGAGAGCAGGCGCACCACCCCGCCGTGCCCCTCGGCGATCGCGAGCACGATCGGCAGGCCCAGCCCGGAGCCCGCGCCGCGCGCCCCCTCGGCCCGGGTGAAGCGCTCGAAGATGCGCCGCTGGTCCTCCGCGGCGATGCCGACGCCCTCGTCGCGCACGCTCACGTGGATCTCGGGACCCTCGGGTCCGAGCACCTGGTCCACGTCGAGCCAGATCCGGCTCCCCTCGTCGCTGTAGCGCACGGCGTTCGCGGCCAGCTGCACCACCGCCTGGGTGAGCCGCTGCTCGTCGGCCTCGGCGACCACGTCGGCCGTGCGCTCGAGGATCCACTCCCGCTCCGCGATGTGCTCGATGCGTGCGAAGACGGAGCGGGTGAAGGAGGCGAGATCCACCGGGCGCGGTGTCACGTAGTCGGGGCGGCTGGAGGCGGCGAGCTCGGAGAGGTCGCCGACGACGCGGCCCATCCGATCCAGCTCCTCCATCGCGATCTCGTGCGACTCGGTGACGTCGACGGGGTCGTGGACGTCGGTCGTCTCCAGGGTGCCGCGCACGATCGTCAGCGGGGTGCGCAGCTCATGGCCGACGTCGCTCATGAAGCGGCGCTGCTCGGCGAAGCCCTCCTGGATCCGTTCGAGCATGCGGTTGAAGTTCTGGGCGAGCGCGGCGATGTCGTCGCCGCCACCGGGAACCGGCACGCGGTGCTCGAGATCGGTCACGGTGACCTGCTCGGTCGCGCCGCGGAGGTCCTCGAGAGGCCGCAGCAGCCGCCCCGTGACCACGTAGCCGACCCAGCCGGCCAGCAGCAGCGCCAGCACGGACAGGCCCGAGAACACGGCGACGCTCTGCCACAGGTCGCGGCGCTGCGCGCCGATGTCGTTGGCGACCACGAACATCCCCTGCTGCTCGTCGCCCACCACGGAGACCGAGGCGATGAGCACCCGCAGGTCGCGGCCGTGGGCCTCCATCGGCACGATCACGGTCCGGTCCGGGACGTGGGCCTCGAGGATCTGGGCGAGGACCTGCTCCGACTCGCCGCTGATCGCGGCGGCCTCCGTCTGCGAGGCGTCCTCGGGAGGCTCGGGCAGGAGTGCGAAGTCCTGCTGACGGGGCTGGTAGCGCGGCTCCTCGTCGATCAGGGCGATCACCGACTCGTGGTCGGAGGGAGCTGCGGAGTCGGTCGCGTTCACCAGTACGCTGTCCACCGTGGTGTGGGCCGTCTCGCCCTCGTCGTCGGTGGCGTTCGCGATGAGGGAGAGCTCGCTGTGCTCCTGCCAGAGCTCGGCATCCACCCGCTGGTCCAGGGCCCGGAACTGCGCGGCGAAGGTGAGCACGCCCGTGACGGCCAGGCCCCCGGCGATGAAGGCGAGCAGGGTCGAGAGCACCCGGGTGCGCACCGTCCAGCGGGCGGGACCGCGCGGGGTGCGGGGGGTGCGGGAGCGTCGCGGGCTGCGGCCGTCGCCGCCGTCGGAGCCGAGGTCGGAGCGGGGCGTGCGGGTCTCGTCGGACACCGTGTGCTCCTCCCCCGCTCGTGGTCCGGCCCCGCCTCGTTCAGGAGCGGGCCCGCTCGATCCGGGGCAGGCCCGCGCGGGGGTCATGGTCGACTGCTGGCGTCTACAGCACCACTATGCCAATAACGGCATACATGTACGCCACACGCCAGTACCTGACCATCCTCGGCCCGGCGAGGCCGGGACAGCGAGGCGACAGCGAGACCAGGATGGCGAGGCCGGGACAGCGAGGCCGGCACGGCAGGGCCGGGCGCCCGCAGGGGCCGGGCGACCCGTGGTCACCCGGCCCCTGTGCGGATCAGCGCAGCGGATCAGTCGCGGCCCAGTCGCCGCTTCACGATCCCGACGATCCCGCCGCGCTCCTTGAGGGAGCGACGCCGGCGGCCCTGCCCGGCGCTCCCGGTGCCGGAGCCTGCGTTGCCCGAGCCCGTGGCACCGGCGCTCCCGGTGCCCGAGCCGGTGGGACCGCCCGCGCCCAGGTCGGGACGGCGCTGGGCGAGGTCCCGCTGCTGGGCGGTGGGGGTCGCACGTCGGCCGGGGGCGGCGGTCGTGCTCTCCGACGCGGTGCGGGCCGACGCAGTACCCGTGGACGCAGTGCCGGTCGACGCAGCACCCGTCGACGCGCCGCCCGTCGAGGCGGTGCCCGCGGGGTCGCCGAAGCCGTCGCGTCCGGACGCGCCGCCGGTGCCGGTCCCGTCGACCGCGGTGCCGCCGGCCGTGTGGACGGCCTCGCTCTCGGCGAGGTGGTCGACCGGGACGTCGCCCTCGTCGTCGCGCCGCTCGGCGGCCTCACGGCGGGAACGGCCGTTGCGGCGCTCCTCGGCGCGGGCCTCCTCGCGCAGTCGGCGCCGCTCCCCCGGGCCCTCCGCCATCCGGTACAGCACCGGCACGATCACGAGGGTGAGCAGGGTCGAGGAGACCAGGCCGCCGATGACCACCACGGCCAGCGGCTGGGCGATGAACCCGCCGTTGCCGGTGAGCCCGAGCGCCATCGGGACGAGCGCGAAGATCGTGGCCGCCGCGGTCATGAGGATCGGGCGCAGACGCTTGGCCGCGCCGAGGTGCAGCGCCTCGTCCAGGCCGAGCCCATGGCGCCGGTACTGGTTGACCAGGTCGATGAGCACGATGGCATTGGTGACCACGATGCCCACCAGCATCAGCAGGCCGATCATCGAGGGCAGCCCGAGCGGCACCCCGGTGATGATCAGCAGGCCCAGCGAGCCGATCGCTGCGAAGGGGATCGAGACCAGCAGGATCAGCGGCTGGATCAGGGACTTGAAGATCCACACCAGCAGCACGTACACCAGCAGGATCGCGGCGATCATGGCGATGCCGAGCTGACCGAAGGTCTCGTCGATGTCCGCGGCGGTGCCGCCGACGGTCGCCTCGACGCCCTCGGGCAGGTCCGCGGCCTCGATCGCGTCGTTCGCGGCCTGGGTCGCGGTGCCGACGTCCTCGCCCTCCGGGGCGACGGAGACGGTGACCGTCTCGAGCCCGTCCTGGGTCGCGATCGAGGGCCGGGACATGGCCTCCTCGACGGTCGCGACGTCGTTCAGCGGGATCGTCCCCATGAGGGTGAGGTCCTGCAGCTGCGCGAAGGTGTCGACGCTCTCGCCGCCCTCGACGTAGATGTCCAGCTCGTCGTCCTCGAGGGTGATCGAGCCGATCGCGCCGGGGAACATCTGCTGGGCGACCATGCCGACCACGGCCTCCTCGGTCAGCCCCATCCGGGCGGCGGCCTCGCGGTCCACGGTCACCACGGCGGTGGGCTGGTCGGCCTCGAGGTCGCTGGAGACCTCGGCGACGCCATCCGGCACCGGGTCGAGTTCGGCCAGGATCGCGTCGTTCGCGGCCTGCCGGTCCGCGGCGGTGGGGCCGGTGATCATGATGTCCACCGAGTTCGAGCCGGTGGGCGAGGCGACGTCGGCCGCCTCGACCTCGCCGGGCTCGGGCAGGGCCTCGATCGCGGCGACCATGTCCTCCTGCAGCGCGGTCTGGTCGGCGTCGGCGTCGGTGGTGATCGAGAAGCTGACCTCGTTCTCACCGCCGCCGCCCATGCCGAACTGGCCGCCGCCGATGGTGGTCTGCACGGTCTCGACCCCGTCGACGTCGAGCAGCGCACCCTCGGACTCGGCGGCCTTGTCGGAGGCCTGCTGGAGGTTCGTGCCCGCCGGGAGGGTCTGCGTGATCGAGGCGATGTTCTGCCCCGAGTCGCCCAGGAAGCTGATGTTGACCAGCGGGATCAGCAGTACGGTGCCGATCAGCACCACCACTGCGCCGCCGAGGGTGAGCAGGCGGCGGGGCAGGCTGTCGAGCACCAGGTGGAGCACCGGGGCGTACGTCCGGTGCAGCCAGGTGCGCTCCTCCTTCGCCTCGGACTCCTCACGGATCGCGGCGACCTGCGCGGCGTCGTCGGGGTCGACGTCCTCGTGCCCCTTGGGCAGCTTCAGGAACCAGTACGCGAGCACCGGCACGATCGTCAGAGCCACCAGCAGCGAGGACAGCATCGCGATGCCGACGGTGAGGGCGAAGGGCCGGAACAGCTCCCCGGCCATGCCCGCGACCACCGCGATCGGCAGGAACACGACCACGGTCGCGAGGGTCGAGGCGGTGATGGCGCCGGCGACCTCGCCGACCGCGTCGAGGATCGCGCGGCGCTTGGTCTTGCCGTAGGCGAGGTGGCGCATGATGTTCTCGATCACGACGATCGAGTCGTCGACCACGCGGCCGATGGAGATGGTCAGCGCCGCGAGCGTGAGCATGTTCAGCGTGTACCCGGTGACGTACATGCCGATGAACGCGATCAGCAGCGAGGTCGGGATCGAGATCGCGGTGACGACGGTGGGCCGCACGCGGCGCAGGAACAGCAGGATCACGCCGACGGCGAAGAGCAGGCCCAGCAGGCCCTCCTCGGCGAGCGCCAGGATCGACTCCTGGATGAAGGGCGCCTGGTCGAAGACCACGTCCGCCTCGGCATCGCCGCCCACGCCCGGGAGGGTGTCGTCGAGGATGCCCTCGACGTCCCCGGAGATGTCCACGACGTTGCCGTCGACGGTCGCGGTGACCATCACCACGAGCGACTCGCGGCCGTTGGTGCGCGAGACGGAGGTGGGCTCCTCGGTGGTCTGCTCGACGGTGGCGACCTCGCCGAGGGTGACCGGCTCGGCGGGCTCGCCGGGGGTGGTGCCGGGCTGCGCCTGCTGCCCGTCCTGGCCCTGCTGGCCCTGGTCCGCTCCCTGACCCTGGTCGGCGCCCTGGCCCTGCCCCTGGTCTGCGCCCTGGCCTTGGCCGTCGGCGCCCTCGGTCTCGCCGCCGGAGGAGCCGTCGGCCGGCATCAGGACGATGGCCTCGAGGCTCTCGATGCTGTCGACGCTCTGGCCGAGCACGACGTCCATCGTGCGGTCGTCGTCGGTGACGGTGCCGCCGGGCAGCGACAGGCCGCTGGCGTCCAGGGCGGTGGAGATGTCGTTCTCGGTCAGGCCGTTCTCGGCGAGCGCGTCCTCGTCCGGGGTGATGCGCACGATCTGCTCGGGCGCGCCGATCACGGCGACGGAGGAGACGCCGTCGACCCGCTCGACCTCGGGGGTCACCGAGGCGTCGAGCCGGGAGGCGAGGTCGGAGGGGTCCAGGTCCGAGGAGACCGAGAGCACCACGGCGGGGAGGTCGCTCGTGCCGCCGGAGATGACCTGCGGGTCGGCGTCCGACGGGAGCTGGTCCTCGATGCGGCTCAGCGCCGCGTCGACCTGGTTCGAGGAGCGGGCCACGTCAGTGCCGTAGGTGAGCTCGACGGTGACCATCGACATCCCCGCCTGGGAGGTCGAGGAGGTGCCCTCGACGTTCTCCAGCCCCGACAGGGACTGCTCGACGGGACCGGTGATCCGGTCACGCACCTGCTCGGAGGACGAGCCGGGGGCAGTGGTCACCACCTGGATCTGCGGCAGGGAGACCGAGGGGATCAGCTCCTGGCGCATCGTGGTCATGATGAAGGCGCCGATGATGGACACGGCGATGCACACCAGGGCGATGAAGGACCTGTTGTTCAGGCTCAGACGGGCCAGGCGGTTCATCCTGCTCCTCGGGAAGGCGGTCCGACGGGGTGGGGGCCCCGCCGTCCGACGGGGCGTGGGCCCCGTCGCCGCGCCGGGGCGCAGTGCGGAGTGCTCCGCGGGAACTGTCTCACGCGCGCCTGGGACGGCGGACCCGACGATGGTCTGGTCCCCGTCGCACAATGGTGGGGTGCCCTCCCCCGTCCCCGCTTCCCCCGACGAGCCCCGTGAGGAGCGGGCGCGGCGCACCGTCGACCGCGACATCCTGCGCCTGGCGATCCCGAGCCTCGGCGCGCTCGTGGCCGAGCCGATGTTCGTCCTCGTGGACTCCGCGTTCATCGCCCGCGTCTCGACGACGTCGCTCGCGGGGCTGGGCCTGGCCTCGACGGTGCTCACCACCGTCGTGGGCCTGGCGATCTTCCTCGCCTACTCGACCACCGCCTCGGTCGCACGCTCCTTCGGGGCCGGGCGGCGACGCGAGGCGATCTCCCGCGGCATCGACGCGTGCTGGCTGGCCCTGATCGTCGGCGCCGCGACCGCGCTCGTGCTGCTCGTGGCCGGGGAGCCGCTGCTGGCCCTGTTCGGCCCGTCCCCCGAGGTGCTCGCCGAGGCGACGGTCTACCTGCACGTGAGCGCCTTCGGCCTGCCCGCGATGCTCGCCGTCCAGGCGGCGACGGGCCTGGTGCGCGGGCTGCAGGACGCGACGCTGCCGCTCGTGGTCGCCGTCGGCGGGGCGCTGGTGAACATCCCGCTGAACGCGCTGCTGATCTTCGGCCTGGGCCTCGGCATCGCCGGCTCCGCGATCGGCACGGTCATCGCCCAGTGGGGCATGGCGCTGGTGCTGCTGGGCGTGATCGTGCAGCGGGCACGGCGCGAGCAGATCCCGCTGACGCTGCAGCCGGCGAACCTGGTCGCTGTCGGCCGCGATGCGGTGCCGATGTTCGTGCGCACCCTGTCCCTGCGGGTCGTGGTGATCGCCTCGACGGTGGTCGCGACCGGGCTCGGTGACGTGCAGCTGGCCGCGCACCAGCTCACCACCACCGTGTTCACGGTGCTGTCCCTCGCGCTGGACTCCCTCGCGATCGCGGGGCAGGCGCTGACGGGCCGGTACCTCGGCGCCTCCGACCCGCGCACCGTCCACGCCGTGACGCGACGCCTGATGGTGTGGGGCGTGGGCGGCGGCGCGGCCGTGTCCGTGCTGCTGCTGGCGGCGAGCTACGTGGTGCCGGGGATCTTCACCCCCGATGTGGCGGTGCAGGAGAGCCTGCGCGCCGCGCTGTGGGTGCTCGTGATCGCCCAGCCGATCGCCGGCTACGTGTTCGTGCTCGACGGGGTGCTGATGGGCGCCGGGGACGCGCCCTATCTCGCGAAGGTCGGCTCCCTCATCGCCGTCGCGATCCTGCCCGGCGCCGTCGCGGTGGCTCTGTGGGCGCCCGCCGGTCCGCTCGGCCTCGCGCTGCTGTGGGTCGCCTGCAACCTGCTGTTCATGGTGCTGCGGGCGATCAGCCTCGGCCTGCGGGTACGGACCGACGCCTGGATGCGGTTGGGCTGATCGAGGAGCGCAGCTGATCGACGAACTGGCGAGGCACGAGCCGGGAGGAGACCAGCCGATCCAGCACAGCTGATCGACGAACTGGCGAGGCACGAGCCGGGAGGAGACCAGCCGATCCAGCACAGCTGATCGACGAACTGGCGAGGCACGAGCCGGGAGGAGACCAGTCGATCGAGCACCGTTGATCGAGGCATCGGCGCATCCAGTGATGTCCAGCGACCCGCCGACCCCGTATACGGGGCTGGTGGGCCACCTGACGTCACTGGATGCGGAGGAGCCGCCCGACCGACCGTCTCAGGGCGCTGGGCGGGCTCCGCGGGATCAGCCGGTCCGGGCGGGCGGGCTCCGCAGGATCAGCCGGTCCGGGCGGGCGAGCCGGCGGGCCTCAGCCGGCCTGCACGGACTCGCGGGCGGCGACGAAGGCGCGGACGGCCGCCTCGATGTCCTCCTCGGTGTGCGCGGCGGAGAGCTGCACGCGGATCCGCGCCTGACCCTGCGGCACCACCGGGTAGGAGAACGCGGTGACGTAGACGCCCTGGTCGAGCATGGCGTCGGCGATCCGCGCGGCGAGCGCGGCGTCCCCGAACATGACCGGCACGATCGCGTGCTCGCCGGGCAGCAGCTCGAAGCCCTCCTCGCCCATGCGGGTGCGGAACAGCTCGGCGTTGCGGAACAGGGTCGCGCGCAGCTCGGCGCTGCCCTCGACGAGCTGCAGCGCGGTCAGCGTCGCCGCCGTGATCGAGGGGGCCAGGGAGTTGGAGAACAGGTAGGGGCGGCCCTTCTGGCGCAGCATGGCGACGATCTCGCGTCGGCCGGAGACGTAGCCGCCGCTCGCGCCGCCGAGCGCCTTGCCGAAGGTGCCGGTGTAGAGGTCCACGCGGTCGGAGACGCCGAAGTGCTCGGGGGTGCCGGCGCCGGTGGCGCCCATGAAGCCGACGGCGTGGGAGTCGTCGACCATCACGAGCGCGCCGAACTCATCGGCGAGGTCGCAGATGCCGGGCAGCGGGGCGAGATAGCCGTCCATCGAGAACACGCCGTCGGTGACGATGACGGTGCGGCGCGCGCCCGTGCCGTCGTGCAGCGCGGCGGCGGCCTCGAGCTGGGTGCGCAGGTCGTCCAGGTCGGCGTTGGCATAGCGGAAGCGGGCGGCCTTGGACAGGCGGATCCCGTCGATGAGGGAGGCGTGGTTGAGGGCGTCGGAGATGATCGCGTCCTCCTTGCCGAACAGCGGCTCGAAGACGGCGCCGTTCGCGTCGAAGCAGGAGGAGAACAGGATCGTGTCCTCGGTGCCGAGGAAGGCGGACAGCGCCTGCTCGAGCTCGAGGTGGAGGTCCTGGGTGCCGCAGATGAAGCGCACCGAGGCCATGCCGAAGCCGCGCTCGTCCAGGGCGCGCTTGGCGGAGGCGATGAGCCGCTCGTCGTCGGCCAGGCCCAGGTAGTTGTTGGCGCAGAAGTTCAGCACCTCGGCGCCGTCGCGGCCGACGGGGCCGGCGGTGATGCGGCCGGACTGCGCGGTGGAGATGACGCGCTCGTGCTTGAAGGTGCCGGCCTGCTCGATCTCGGCGAGCTCGGCGGTCAGCTGGTCCTTGAGGTCGGTGTACATCGGTGGGGTCCTCCGGGTCGGGGTGAGGTCGTGGGATGTGGGGCGGGAGGCGGCGAGACCGCGGGGGCGTGCGGGATCGAGGGCGGGGGCCGACGGGTCAGTCGCCGACGTCGCTCCAGTCCAGGAGCACCTTGCCGGCCTTCCCCTCCTGGGCGAGGGCGAAACCGTCCTCCCACTCGGCGGCGGGCAGCACGTGGGTGATGGTCCGCTCGATCGCGGCGCGCAGGGTGAGGGAGGTGGAGAGCATCGCGGACATCGCGTTCCAGGTCTCGTACATCTCGCGGCCGTAGATGCCCTGGAGGGTGAGCATGCGGGTGACCACTGCGGTCCAGTCGATCTCGAACTGTCGCGCGGGCAGGCCCAGCAGGGCGATCTTGCCGCCGTGGTTCATGTTCTCGATCATCTCCTGCAGCGCCCGGGCCTGGCCGGTGATCTCCAGGCCCACGTCGAAGCCCTCGCGCATCCCGAGCCGGCGCTGGGCGTCGCGCACCCGCGTGGTGGACACGTCGAGCACCACGTCGGCGCCGCAGTCCTCGGCCATGGCGAGGCGCTCGGGGGAGATGTCGGTGATGGTGATGTAGCGGGCGCCGGCGTGGCGGGCCACGGCCGCGGCCATCTGACCGATCGGACCGGCGCCGGTGATCAGCACGTCCTCGCCCACCAGCGGGAACTTCAGCGCGGTGTGCACCGCGTTGCCGAGCGGGTCGAAGGCGGCGCCCAGCTCGGGGGTGATCAGCTCCTCGCCCCCGTCGTGCTCGTGCACCCAGACGTTCTCGTGGGGCACGCTCACGTACTCGGCGAAGGCCCCGTCGCGCTGCACACCCACCGAGCGCACGCGGTTGCACATCTGGCGTCGGCCGGCGCGGCAGTTGCGGCAGGTGCCGCACACCACGTGCCCCTCGCCGGAGACGCGGTCGCCGACGCGCACGTCGTCGACCTCGGAGCCGATCTCGACGATCTCGCCGTAGAACTCGTGGCCGGGGGTGAAGGGGACCGTGTCGCACATCGACTGCGCGGAGGAGTCCCAGGCGAGGATGTGCAGGTCGGTGCCGCAGATCCCGGTGCGCAGCACGCGCACCTTCACGTCCCGGGGCCCGCAACCGGGCTCCGGGGCGTCCGTCCATTCCAGGCCCGCTTCGGGCGTGACCTTGCGCAGTGCACGCATCGTGTCTCCTCGTCGTCCGCGCCCCGGATCACGGGGCGCCCTCGGGACCCGACGACGTCGTCGCCTCCCGGGCCTGCGCAAGAGAAACTACCTGATCCGCCGCGACCGGGCCGACGCCCCGCTCCCGGCGCCGACGGCGGTCACGACGACCGCGACGACCGCGACGGTCCCGGCGATCCTCGCGCTCACGGGAAGAGGGGGGATCCGTCCCTGATGACGCGGAGATCCATCTCGGGGGCGCTCGCGAGCAGCTCCGCCATCAGCTCCTCGGAGGCGGAGCGGCGGAGGGCGGTCGCGACCCACAGGCGGGTGCCGTCCTCCAGCCGCACCGGGCGGGGCCGGGTGTCGACCGGCAGGTCCTCCTCGCCGCCGATCGCCCCGGGCCGGAGCACGAGCTCAGGTCCGAGGCGGTCCGCCACCGCCTTCGCGAGCTCCCGGACCATGCGGGCCGCAGGGACCTTGCGGGCCCGCACGGACTCGGGGCTGTCCTCGCCGAAGAGCTGGTAGGTCACTGCGCGGCGCCGTATCGTCACCTTGTCGCGGAGCCGGTCGTAGCGCCATCTCAGCTGGTCGCCGCGCCGTTCCACCGTGCCGATGGAGGCGGTCCAGGTGATGTAGTCCTCGCCGAGGACCGCCAGCAGCTCGTCGTCCAGCCGCCGGACGCGGGTCACCACGGTCGTGGTGTCCATCAGCTCACGGACCTCCGTGCCGGTGATCGCCGAGAGCTCTCGGTCCAGGTCCTGGATCGTCCGGATCCCGCAGGCTCGCACCAGCTCGCACCCGAACTCGATCCCCCGGTCGCTGCCGGGCGCGTCGTCGGGGAACCGCCGCGCGAGGAAGGGAGCGAGGGTGGAGAGGTCGATCTCGTCCCTCCGCGATGGGCCGCCCGCCGGTCCCGCGCCGTCACCGGTCCTCTCCGCGGCCGGGCTCGCGATGCCGAGGCTCTCGCCGACGGGACCCTGTTCCTCGGCGCCGCCCTCCCCGGCGTCGTTCTCGTCGTCCACGTCGGGGTCCTCGTCGGCCCGATCGACGCGGGTGGGGTTCGCCAGCAGCCGGTCGATCGCGATGAAGGTCTCGTCGAGGGACCTGCGCGCATCGGCCGCCGACACGAAGAGCTGGTCGATCGTCTCCTGATCGTGCTCGCTGATCTTCTCGTAGCTCGCGCCCTTGTAGCGGCGGGAGTGCTCGAACTCGGCCCAGGCGTGCGCGGCGACCGTGCGGACCTGGATCTCGAGGCCGCCGAACCGCTCGAAGTACCGCATCAGGTCCCCGCCCGCGACCAGCCAGTCGCGGGACTCGCCGTCCCTCTCGCCGGTGACGACGAGATGGGTGCAGTCATAGCCTCGTCGCCTCGGCTCCTTGTGATCACCGGGGTCGACGTCCTCGAGGAGCCGGAAGCGCTCCCGGATCAGCGTCGCGGCGCGCTCCTTGTCCGTCACCGAGTACATGATGAGCCGCACCGCCACCGTGTCGGTGACCTGCCGGCGCGGGTCCTCGTACTCCTTCCTCGCGCATTTCTCCTGGAAGGACGCGATCAGCTTCGACCGGGACTCGACCGCGTGCGGGCGGATCGAGGCCTCGGAGAGCAGCCGGGTGAGATAGTCCTTGACCTCGACCGCCGCGCCCGGGAGCCAGTCCCAGTCCACGTAGTCCGTGTGCTCGAGATGTCCGGCGGTCATCGGTCGCTCCCCTCTTCCCGTCGGCCCCGCGTCCCGAGGCCCGCTGCGACTCACGCTACGTTCTCGGAGGCGCGGCGGGGCGAGAAATCTCGGACGGCTCGGCCGATGGAGGCGGAGGCCCCGCCCTCACCGCCGCCACAGCTCCCGCGGGTCACGGCCGGGCCGGAAGCCGAGCGCCTCGAGCATGGAGGTGGCCTCGGGGAAGTTCGCGGCGAGGGAGAGCGGGGTGTGGGAATCGCTGCCGAAGCTCACGGCGCGGCCGCCCTCCTCCGCCCACCACTGCGGGATCCACGGGCGAAGCCGTCGGGTGTTGATCTCGAGCGCGCGCCCGCTCGCGGCGATCGCACGCATCGCGGCGCGGAACTCCTCCTCGAGCGTTCGAGGGTCGAAGGGGCCCTCCGCCTCCTCCGGCCAGTAGCGCACCGCGTAGTCGAGATGGGTGACCACCTCGTGCGGGCCCTCGCCGGCGACCTGCGCGGGGACCTCGGCCAGGTAGTCCCGGACGACGTCGTGGGCGGGGAGCCGGCGGAACAGCGTGTTCGGCTCGGCGCGGTGCGCCGAGGGTGCGGCCGGCTCCGCGCCTGCGGCCGACGGGCGCTCGAACGGAACAGTGTGGAGCGAGCCGATGATGCGGTCGAAGGCGTCGAGGTCGAGCTGGGCGCGCGCCGCGGCCGTGCGCAGGCCGGGCTGACCGAACTCGAGACCGGTGCCGATCCGCAGCTCGGGGAAGGCGGCACGGCAGCGGTCTATCTCCTCGAGATAGCCCTCGACGTCGAAGCGCGGCACCGCGACCCTCCCGTCCTCGTCCAGCAGGTAGTCCTCGTGCTCGTCGAAGTCCTCAGGATCGCTGAACCAGGCGTCCTCGAGGTCGAGGTGCTCGGTGAAGAACAGCGCGGGCAGTCCGATCCGGACCGCCCGCTCGCAGGTCGCGCGCATCGTGCCCTGCGCGGCGGAGTCCGGTCCCCCGGTGTCCCAGGAGAACTCGCTGTGCACGTGGCTGTCGGCGGGGAGGGTCATGGGACCAGGGTGCCAGAGGAGGTGCCCGGCTCCGCCGACGGGCCGCGGCCCGGACCGTCGGCGCCCGGCGGGCCGGGAACGGGATCTCGGCGGCGCGGGCGCGCCCCGGCCCAGCCGATCACGGCCCCTGCCAGGAGGACCACGACCGGGAACTCGTAGAGGTGGTCGATCATCGAGTGGACGGCCAGTGCGCTCCAGGCCGCGACGCCGATCAGGGCGCGGTCGCGATCCGCCTGCGCGGCGAGGAGCACGCCGAGCACCAGCACGGCCAGGAGCAGCAGCGCCGCCGGCGTGCCGAGCTCGGAGCCGACCTGCAGCATCGAGGAGTGGGCGGCGTAGAGGTGCGGCTCGGAGCGGGCGATCGGGGAGCTCTCGTAGAAGGAGCCGGGGCCGCCGCCGAGCAGAGGACGGCTCCCCCACAGCTCGAGCGCGTCCCGCCACAGCAGCTGCCGGGCGACGCTCAGGCCCTCCGGCTCGCCGAGCCAGCGCGGCCAGGCGGGCAGGCTCGTCAGCGCGAGCACCACGGCGAGCGCGGCGCCGATGGCGGTGGTGCCGAGGCCTGCGCTGAGCCGCTGCCGCACGGTCCGGGGCCGCACCAGGGCGAGCACGGCCAGCACCGTCACGGTCAGGACCAGCAGGAGCCCCGCCTGGGCACGGGAGGCGAGTGCCAGGCCGAGCGTCGCGGCGAGCACGGTGAGCAGCAGGGAGCCGGCCGGCAGCAGACCCTGCGGCTGCTCCCCCACCTCCCGGACCAGGGTGGTGGTGAGCAGGAGCGCGGCCAGGGCCACGACCTGCACCCCGGCCGCCGCCTGGGCGTTCGCGTACAGGGGCGGCTCCAGCACCCCGACGGCGAGCAGGCAGAGCCCGGCAGGGAGCAGGAGCGCGGAGGCGGTGCGGACCGCGCCGGGCGCGGCATCGGCCGCCCGTGCGACGAGGCGCCCCAGCAGGACCGCCGCGCCCAGGACGAGCGGGTTGACGAGATACCCGCTCGCCTCGGCGAGGGTGCGGCCGCCGAGGACGGTCGCGATCGCGGCCCACGCCGTCCAGGCCGCGAGGGCGAGGAGGAAGAGCGCATCGGGCGTGCGCAGGATCCGGCCGACACGTCCCGGCTGTCGTCCCATGCTCGCCCTCCCTGCCGGGGTCGCGGGGTCGGGCCGACCGGTCCGTGCGGCGCGACCGCCCAGGTCCTGCCCGGTCACCGCACGGGCGGCATCGGTTCGCGGTCCGAGCAGACCAGCCTCGTGCGCAGCACCTCGGCCGCTCGGGAGGTCGCCCGGGCGATCAGCGCGAAGCTGTGCTCGTACAGCTCCGGCGCCCCGCCGTAGGGATCGGTGATGTCGTCCTCCCCGTCCCGCGGAGGGCCGGCGAGGGCGCGGCACCTCGCCACGGCCTCGGCGAGCTCGTCCACCCCCTGGTAGGCGGCTCGGCCCGGCAGGTGCGGCGCCAGCCGCACGAACTGGCGCAGGGTGAAGACCCGTCGCAGCGCCCCGGGCACCAGGCGCACCACCTCGGCGCGCTGACGCTCGGTCATGGTGAGGATGACGCCCGAGGCCTGCACGAGCTGCGGGGTCAGCGGGGTGCCTCGGTGCTCGAGCGTGGCCCCCGTGCGCCGGCGCAGGTAGTCCACCGACTCCGGGATCGGCGGGTGGCCGACCAGGGCTCGCGTGCCGGCGCTGCGCACGGTCAGGTCGAGGGCGGCCACCTGCACCTGGAGCAGTCCCTCCGCGAGCGGCGAGCGACAGATGTTCGCCGTGCACACCACGAGGACGGATCGTGCCCGGTCGTGCTCCGCGGAGCGGGCGGGGTCCGCGGGGCGGATCGAGGTCATGGCGGGTCAGTGCTCTCCGTGCGTGCCGCCGAGCCGCTCGAGCTCACGGGCGGGGTCGGAGCCGTCCTGCCGCTCGGAGACGGGGCGACGGACGGCCTTGCGGCGCCCCGGGCGACGGGGTGAGGAGGTGCCGGTCGACGCCTCCCCCTCGCCGTCGTCCTCCTCGTCGGCCCCGGGAAAGGTGCTCTCCTGCTGGGCGTCGGTGTCGGCGAGCACGTCGTAGAAGGTCGCGAGCTCCTCGGTCGCGGGCTCGCCCGCGGGCCCGTCCGAGGGGTTCAGCGCGTCGGATGCCCCCTGCGCCGTCGCGTCGGCCACGCCGCCCGGAGCCTGCTCGGCGCTCTCCGCCTCGGCGGCGAGGATCGCCCGGGCCTCGGGCGAGCCGTAGGCGTACTGGGAGCCGGAGGCCCCGCGGACCCGGTTGAGCACGAGGCCGACGACGTTCGCGTCGACCGTCTCGAGCTTGGCCAGGGCCCGCTCGAACTCGGCGCGGCGCACGCGCTCGCTCTGGGCGACGACCAGGACCCCGCCGACGGACTGGGACAGCGCCGCCGCGTCGGTGACCGCGAGCAGGGGCGGCGCGTCGACGAGCACGACGTCGTAGTGGCGGGCGGCCTCCTCGAGCATCTCCTCCATGGCGGGGCTGCCGAGCAGCTCGCTGGGATTGGGCGGGATGGCGCCGGCGGTGATCACGTCGAGGCCGTCGAGACCGGCGTACTGGGTGACCTCCTCGAGCTCGGCCTGCCCGATCAGCACGGTCGTCAGGCCCGCGTCCCCCTCGAGGCCGAGGATGCGGTGCACCGACGGCGAGCGGAGATCCGCATCGACCAGGAGCACCCGCGCCCCGGACATCGCCAGGACGTGCGCGAGGTTGACGGTGGCGGTGGACTTGCCCTCGCCGGGGAGGGAGGAGGTCACCAGCACGCTGCGGCGGTTCTCGACGAGCTTGACGAACTGGAGGTTGGTGCGCAGCTCGCGGTACGCCTCGGAGGCCACGCTGTAGGGGTTCTGGACCAGCACGCGGGAGGCATCCTCCCCGCCGCGGCTCGCGGGGATCGCGCCGAGCACGATCCGGTCGGTGCTGCCCTGGAGGTCGGCGATGGTGCGCACGCGCGTGTTGAGCAGGGAGCGCACCAGGGCGGTCGCGATGCCGGCGAGGAGGGCGAGGACGACGCCCAGCAGCGCGTTGCGCACGATGTTCGGGGAGCTGGGCGCGGCCGGGACGACGGCCTCGGCCACGATCCGCAGCTCGACGGAGTCGGCGGTGGAGGCGGGGCTGAGGGAGGCGACGGCCTCCTGCAGGTTCGCCGCCGTGGCGTCGGCGATGCGGGCCGCCAGCCGCGGATCGTCGGCGGAGGCGCTGATCCGGAGGAGGAAGGACCCCTCTTCCACCGAGACCTGGATGTCGCGCGCGAGGCGGGCGGGCGTGATCTCGAGGCCGAGGTCGTCGATGACCTCGTCCAGCACGTAGGGGGTGGTGGCCAGCTCTGCGTAGCTCATGATCTGCTGGCTCGCGAAGCTCGCTCCGCTGTTCAGGTCCGCGACGCCGTTGCCCGTCCGCGCCTGGACGAACACCTGGCTCGTGGCGCGGTAGGTGGGCGCCTGCAGGGCGGTGAGGCCGGCGACGGCCAGGGCGACGATCAGTGCCGCGACGAGTCCGGAGCGCCAGCGCTCCCGGAGGTTCAGCAGGTAGTGATGCAGTTCCACGGCGTCCTCGCTCCAGTTCCTCAAGGGGTGGGCGCACCCGCGGGGACAGGGCCCCGTGGGTGCATGAGGGACAGACTATACTGAAATCATCCCAAATCGGACATATCACTCCGATCACGACATCCCCGAACCGCCGCTCGCGGGGATAGACTGCGTCCGTTCCGTCCGATGTGTCCGATTCTCGCTTCCCGGAGCAGCTCGGGCCGTCGGGCGGTTCCCCACCCTCAGCGGGGCCGACTCGGAGGTCAGCATGAGCACAGCCGTTCCCGGCCTGGGCGCACGGGCGCCGATGCCCGCCGCCTCGGCGATGCAGGAGCGACCGGAGCGGATCCCGCTCCTGTACCGCGAGCCTTTCGAGCTGCTCGTCATGGCGTCCCTGGTGGTCCTCGGACTGACGCTCAACCACTCCAGCGTGATCCTCGGGCTGAACCTCTCGCTCGCCGATCCGGTGGTGGCCGGGCTCGTGGTGGTGCTCGCGCTGGGGCGGAGGCTGTGGATCCCGATCGCGCCGCTGGTGTTCTTCCTGGTGCTCGCCGTGCAGCTGCTCGCCGTGACCGTGGTGCTGGTCCCCGCCTGGACCACGCTGCCGGTCCCCGCCTCGGACACCGTGCTGGACCTCACCAAGCTCGTGGTCTCCTTCCTGTGCCTCGTGCTGGGCGTGCAGGCCGTGCGGATGGGGTACGCCCGTCTGGCGCTGCGCGCCTTCGTGGTGGGTGCCGTCGCGGTGAGCGCGATCGCGGTGATCACGCAGGTCGTCCCTCTCCCTGGCACCGGGGCGCTCTACTACGGCGGCTTCCGCTTCCAGGGCCTGACCAACGACCCCAACAACTACGCGGTGATGGCGATCGCGGCCCTCGCCGTGCTCTGGTACGACCGCACGGCCCGCCTCTGGCTCGTCGTGGCGGCCTCCGCGATCCTGATCAGCGGGGTGCTGCTCTCCGCCTCCAAGACCGGGGCGATCACCCTCGCGCTGCTGGTGGCGTGGCGGGCGCTGGGACTGCGCACCCCGCTGGGCGAGGACACGGACTCGCGCGGCCGCCGGGCGCTGGCCGCGGTCTGTGCACTGGGCGTCGGGCTGATGGTGGTGCTGATCGCGCCGAGCACCGGGCTCGGCGGCACCCTCGCGGAGCTCACCGACGACGTCCCCGCGCTCGACAGGATCTCGACCCTGCTGGTCAGCTTCGACAGCGCGATCGCCGGCAGCGGCTCGGAGCGCTCGGGCGCCTGGGCGACCGCGATCGCGCTGATCCTGTTCTCCCCGCTGCTCGGGGTGGGGCTGGGCACCTATCTCACCGTCGCGGTCGAGCTGACGGGCCACGACGTCCTCGCCCACAACACCTACCTGCAGATCATGGCCGAGTGGGGCCTGCCCCTCGCGATCATCCTCCTGGCCTGGGCGGCGCGGGTGACGCTCCTGCGGCCGGGCGGGACCGCGCACCGCGCCCTGTGGGCCACGAGCTCGACGGCGTTCATCGTCCTGCTCATCGGCTCGGTGGGGCTGTCGCTGAACAACTCGCGCCTGTTCTGGTTCCTGCTCGGCATCACCGCCGCGACGCATCTGCTCTCCCCGAGGCGGCGCCGCGCGCCGCGCGGGACGAAGCCCGGACGGGCGAGCACCGGGCCGGCTCCGGCCGACGGCGCACCGGCGGCAGCCCCGGGGCGAAGCTCCTCCGCGGCCCCGACCCGCCGCGTCGAGCCGTTCCCCTCCCCCGGGAGGCGAGGATGAAGCTGCTGCACGCCACGACGGTCCCCGCGACGCTGAACTTCCTGCGCACGCAGCCGGCGTTCCTGGCCGAGCACGGCATCGAGGTCGCGCTCCTGTCCTCCCCCGGCGAGGAGCTCGAGTCGATCGCGGCGGCGGAGGGCGCCCGCGCGATCGGCGTGCCGATGCACCGCGGGTTCTCCGTGGGCGCGGATCTGCGCACCCTGCGGCAGCTGGTCGGGATCCTCCGTCGCGAGCGGCCGGACATCGTCCACGCCCACACCCCGAAGGCGGGACTGCTGGTCACCGTCGCCGGGAGGATCGCGGGCGTGCCGCTGTGCATCTACCAGATCCACGGCCTGCGCTTCCTCACCACGAGCGGGCTGCAGCGGACGATCCTGAGGACCACCGAGCGGATCTCGACCGCCGCCGCCCACCGCGTGCTGTGCGTGAGCCCCTCGGTGCTCGCCCTCGCCGAGGACGAGCGCGTGATCCGGCGCGGGAAGGGCGCGGTGCTCGGTGCCGGCACCATCAACGGCGTCGACCTCGAAGCCTTCGACCCCGCCGCGCTGCAGGAGGAGGCGGCGGCCGTCCGCGCCGCGCTCTCGATCCCGGCCGACGCACCCGTGGTCGGCTTCGTGGGCCGGCTCGCGGCCGACAAGGGCGTCGCCGACCTGGCCGCGGCGTGGTCGCGCGTGCGCGAGGAGGCGCCGCGGGCGCATCTGCTGATGCTCGGCGGGCCCGAGGACAACGACCCCGTGGACCCCGAGGTCCTGGAGCGTCTCGCCCAGGATCCGCGCGCCCATCTCCTCGGGCACCGTGCGGAGGTGCGGCCGTACTGCGCGACGATGTCGGTGCTGGCCCTGCCGTCGGCCCGCGAGGGCTTCCCGCAGACCCTCCTCGAGGGCTCGGCGATGGGCATCGCCACCGTGGGCAGCGACGTGCCCGGGGTGAGCGATGCGGTGCGGGACGGCGTGACCGGACTGCTCGTGCCCGTCCACGACCCCGATGCCCTCGCCGAGGAGCTCCTCGTACTGCTGCGCGACCCGCTGCGCCGCGCCGCCCTCGGCGCGGCCGGGAGGCACTGGGCGCGCTCCGGCTTCGACCGTTCCATCGTGCGCGAGCGCTTCCTGGAGTTCTACCTCCGCGCCGCCGCGGAGCAGGGCATTCCCCTGCCCTCGACGGCCTCGCGGGTGGTGGCGAGCGGCTCCCGCGTGCTCGACCGCAGCACCCGCCTCGACCACGACCCCGCCGCCGACCCCGCGAGGACCCCATGAAGAACACGGCCTACCTCTGGATGATCGCCGGCCAGGTCGCCTCCACGGCGGTCATCCAGGTGATCCCGATGCTGACCCTCCCCGTGCAGGGGTATGCGAGATTCGCGATCGTCTACCTCGCCTTCGCGGGCTTCCTCGCCCTGCAGTACGCGACGATCTGCGACGTGTGGGCGCGCCTGCTGCGGCGCGCCGGCGGGGCGACGGTGCAGCTGCGCGACTATCAGGCCTCCCTCACCGGGCTGACCTCCCTGAGCGGTCTGGGCCTCGGCGCCGTCGCGCTCGCGCTCTCGGGTGATGCGCTGCTCGCCCTCGCGGCCGGGCTGGCCACGGCGATCTCGATGTACCGCTCGGGGATCGCGTACCGCCTGGTCGCTGAGGACCGGATCCGCGTCGCGGGCGTCACCGACCTCCTCGGCGCGGGCTTCGCGGGCCTGGTCTCCCTCGCGCTGGTCGCCGCCGGGCAGTTCACCACCACCACGGCGCTCGCCTGCTGGGCCCTGGCCTCCCTCGGCGCCTCGGCCCTGACGCGGATCGCGCCGGTCGCGGATCCGCGTGCGGCCGTGCGCTGGTTCTCGGGGAACCGCGGGGACATCGCGCTGCTCTCGGCCGAGGCCGCCCTCAAGACCGTCGAGACCGTCGGCACCCCCTATCTCGTGGGCGCGGTGGGCGGGGCGCTGCCCCTCGCCCTGCATCGCGCCGCCTCCTCGCTGACCTATCCGGTGCGGCTCGTGCTGGAGATGCTGCGCGCCCGGATCATCTCGGGCGCGATCGGCGGAGGGCTCCGCGCCGTCGGCGCGATCGGCGTGATCGGTCTGCTCGCCGGCGCCGGCGTGGGCGGCGGGCTCGTGGTGCTCGGCTCGTGGGGGATCCTCGGCGGCGACACGATCGTCGACGCCCTGGCGCCGCACGCCCTCGCCGTCGGCGCCTGGATCGTCACCATGGCGGTGTCGTCCTTCGTGCAGTTCGTGGGGCGCGGCCGGCTGAGCGGTCGGCGCCTGATCGGCCGGCGCCTGGCCAACACCGCGATCGTGCTCGGCGTGACCGCGGGCGGTGTGATCCTGTTCGGGGCCGAGGCCGTGATCTGGTCCGCCGCGGTCGCGGAGATGCTCGCCGCGGGACTGTGGATCATCCGCCGCGCCGACGCGGAGCACCCGCGCGCGGACGAGGCGGAGGAGCCCGCGGCCCTCGTCGAGGACGAGCTCCCGGACGCGGCCGCTCAGGCGGCGTAGCGGCGTCCGCGCGGGAACCGGCCGGAGCGCACGCACTGCGCGAACTCGAGCAGGGTGTCGGCGGCGTGGACGTACGAGAGGGTCGAGGCCTCGGGCAGCGACGGGCCCTCTCCGCGCGCGGCGGAGAGCACCCGGTCGGCGAGCGCGGCGAGGTCGCCCTCGGGGGCGAGCTGCACGGCCGGCAGGTCGCGCACGCCCTTCACGTCGAAGCCGACGGCGGGCAGGCCGATCGCGATCGCCTCGAGGCCCACGCGGGGCAGCCCCTCCCAGCGGGAGGTCTGGACGAGCACGTGGGAGCGCGCGAAGTGCGGCACCGGATCGGCGACGCCGTGGCGGTGCACGAGCCCCTCGATCTCGCTGCGGGTGCTCCGCTCGTCGAACAGCTCGCCGCTGCCGAGCATGTCGAGGGTGGCGTCGATGCCGCGATCACGGAGGTGATGGGCGAGCTGCACCGCGGCGGCGGGGTTCTTGCGGGGGGAGAACTCCCCGCACCACACCATGCGCAGCGGCTCCTCGCCCTCCCGCCAGGTCGCCTCCGGACGGCGCACGAAGCGCTCGGTGTCCAGACCCACGCCGCCCAGCAGCCGCAGTCGCGGGGTCCCGGGGGCGCGGCGGTCGAACCACTCCTGATCCGCGGAGTTGAGGCAGACGATCCCGTCGGTGCGGTGCACGAGGGCGCGCTCGACGGCGCGGAAGGGGAGGTCCGCGAGGCGGCTCCCGTTCCAGTGCAGGCCGTGGCAGAAGTACACCACCGGCACGCCCACCCCCGCCGCGCGCACCAGCATGGAGGCGGTCGCGGTGTTGGTGATGACCACGTCGATGCCCGCCCTGCGCACCCACTCGCGCAGCTCCGCGCGGGCCCGCCAGTTGCGGGCCGCGGGCTTGCGGGTGACCGAGGTCAGCACCGCGGAGCGGTCGACGGTCTCCGCGAGGGAGCCGGCCGCGCACTCCACGACCGCGCCCTGCTCGCGCCACCGCTCGGTGATCTCGAGGAAGAAGGCGTCGAGGGTCTCCCCCACGGAGGTGAGCAGGCCGATGACCGGCGCACTCGGCCGCGGGCCCGGCGGCCGGGCGGCCCCGGCCGTCGGCGCGGTGCTCTCCTCCGGCCGCGTCCCTGCGGTCCCGGTCTCAGCGCTTCCCGTCACGTCGGGTCTCGCTCCGGGAGCGGACCGCGGCGCGTCGTCCCGACACGACCTGCAGACTGTCCGTTTTGTCCATGTGGGATGAGTCCTACTGTAGGCCGACGGCGGGTGGAACGGAAGCGCTCGCGCAGGACGGCAGCGACGGCGGCGCCGACGACCTCGGACAGTCCGGCTGCGGCCGTTCGACATGGGCCAGGAGCGCCGGCGCCCGGCCGTCCATGAGCACCGGTGCGGGCGCGCGGGTCGGGAACACCGCTCCGTCCCCGGGGACGACGAAGCCGTTGCGCTCGAGGGCCTCGCGCAGCGGAGCGGACAGCTCGACCTCGGGTGCGACGCCCACCCAGGCGCTCCGGTCCTCGGCGCGGAGGCGGCTGATCAGGAGCAGCAGCGCCTCCTCGAGGAGCATCCCGCCGCCGAGCAGCTCTGCGCCGAGAGCGAGCGCGGCGATCAGCACCAGGCCGCCGCCGAGGAGCTGGACCCTGCCGCGCAGCAGCACCCGCTCCTCACGATCCCGGCACTCCCAGGCGCCGTCGGGCCCCGGGCCGTGGAGCTCGAGCTCCGAGGTGGACTGCGGGCCGGGGAAGTCCGTGCTCGCGCCCGGCGCCTCCGCGAACTCGACCCCGCGCCGGCCCAGCACCACGCCGATCGTGTCGCGGAGGATCTGGAGATCCAGACGCGGCCCGATCCGCTCCACGTACTCCTGATCGATCGCCATCCGCCGATCCCACTCGACCTCGTTGCGGCCGTGGACCTGCGCATGCCCGGTGAGCCCGGCCGGGACGGCGTGCCGCGCGAACTGCTCCGCGCTGAATCGCCCCAGGTAGTAGGTGGGCAGCGGGCGAGGGCCGATCAGCCCCATGTCGCCGCGGACGATGTTCCACAGGCTCGGCAGCTCGTCGACGCTGGTGGAGCGGATGAACCGGCCGAAGGCCCCGACCCGGTCCGCGTCCCCGGCCGGTCCTGGCGCGCCCGGGTGCCGCATCGAGCGGAACTTCCACAGGGTGAAGATCCGCCCGCCCTGCGTCATGCGCTCCTGGGCGAAGAGCACGGGGCGTCCCATCGTGAGCAGCACCCCGAGGGCGACCAGCGCCATGGGGACCGCGGCGAGCACGAGGCCCGCCAGCGCGAGGACCGCGTCGATCCGGCGTCGCCGTCGGAGATAGTCCAGCTGCCGCGGGCTCAGGCGCACGGGGCGCATCCGCTGGACGGGGGCCGCGAACGGGCGGGGAGGAGAGGCGTTCACTCTCACGTCCTTGCTCTGATGGTCCGGGGCACCCGGTGCGCCAGGCGGCGTGCTGCGGTGCGGAGCGGGAGGAGCCGCGTGAACAGGGCATGCACGAGCGGGTCCAGCACCATCTCCCAGCCGCCGATGTACTCGCGGAACTCGCCGCCCATGTCGGCCTTGAACAGCAGCAGACCGGCCTCGGGGCCGTCGGCGTCCAGGGAGCTCGCGACGCCGCCGAGGTCGAAGTCGTCCGCGCCGTCGGCACGGGCGTGGCGGATCCGCGCGAGGTACAGGGCGTTGGACGACTTCAGATGCCGATTGGCGGAGCCGTTCGCGGCGAACACCCCCTGCGCCCGGAACGCGGCCTGGGCGGTGCCGCTGGCCGAGAGCAGGTCGCCCTCGTGGACGGCGAGGTCGAGGTGGAAGCGGCCCGGGCCGTCGGCGCCGAGTGCGTCCCACATCGCCTCGAAGTACTCCAGCGGCTGGGTGTCGAATCCCTGGCGCTGCGCCGTCTCGGTGTAGATCCGCTGCACGGCCGAGAGGTCGGCGCGCGTCGCCTCGCGGATCACGACGCCCTCCCGCTCGGCCCGGCGGATGTTCTTCCGCCAGGTCCTGGTCATCCCCGAGAGGATCTCCTCCTCGGAGCGGCCGCCCAGGGGCAGCCAGGCGTTGTGCAGCGGCTGCGTCGAGTCCAGGATCCCGTCCTGCGGCAGTCGGTGCCAGCCCTCCTGCTCCAGCGCGGCGACGGCGCGCCGGCCCACGGGGTCCACGAGGTCGGGCGGCAGCTGCGACCAGCCGGTGAGGGCGGGGTCGGCGAGGGCGGCCTTCACGGTGGTCGCGTCCCAGCGGTGGGAGGACAGCGGCGGCACGACGACGAGCGCGAAGGCGTGCCGGGTCCGGGCGTGCTCACGCAGGGCGCGCAGGAGCTCGGGAAGGTCGCCGTGCTCCCAGTCCAGGACGGGGCCCTGGGCGATGATCGCGAGGCTGCGGCGGAGCACCGGCAGCTCGCGGTAGCGGATCAGGGCGACCCCGATGAGGTGCTCATCGGCGTCGTACCAGCCCACCAGCTCGGGTCGCCAGTCGGTGCTGCGCGCCCTGCCCCATGCGGGCGTCTGCTGGAAGCCGGCGTGGTGGGAGGTGCGCAGGCAGCTCCAGTAGGTGGTCTCGTCCACCGTCCGCACGGTGGTGCTCGTCGTCCGCGACGGCGCGGCCTGGGTGGCGCTCATGCCCCGCGACCGTCAGTCGGCATCCCCGCCGGGGACGGCATGGCCGTCGGCGCGACGCGAGAAGGAGCGGTAGAAGGGGAAGAAGGTGCTCTCCGCGCGGTGCTCCTGCGCGGGGGCGCACAGGCGCTCGTACTCCTCGGGCAGGAAGACCTGCTCTCCGGTGAAGTACCGGCGGTCGCCCTCGCGGGTGAAGCCGCGCTTGAAGTGCAGCAGGCTGTCCTCGACGGTGTTCGTGATCCCTCCGGCGAGGTTGTGCTCGCGGCTGCCGCCCTCGCGGGCGACCAGCATCGCGCCGACGGCGGCGAGGGTGGTCGCGTTCCCGGCGAGCGCCTCGGTGAGGGTGCCGGCGAGATAGGCGTAGCTGGAATCGTCGCGGAAGACGACCATCTCCGCGGACTGCGGCACGCCGTCCTGGTCGGCGACGACGTAGACGACCTGTCCGGGGACGGCGCGGTGGATCATGCGCAGGTGGTCGGCGCCGATGTGGAACTTCTCGTGCGCGTCGCGGCGGTGCATGGTCTCGGCGTGGAGCGGCAGGAAGTCCTCGATCCCGGACTCGTCGCGCACGACGCGCAGGGTCATCCCGGCCTCGAGCGCCTTGCGGTAGCGGCGTCGCACGCTCTTGTGGAGGGCGGCGATGACGTCCTCCTCGCTGAACCCGTCGAGGTCGACGACGATGTGCGGAGCCTGCTCGCGCAGCGTGCCGGGATAGGGCAGGCGGTGGCGCTCCACGGGGGTGAAGCGGATGATCTCGCTGACGATCCCGTGCTCGTGGGCCCATGCGCGCATCGCGGCCCAGAACTCGTCGATCTGCGCCTGGTCGACGTCGGCGCCGAGCGGTCCGCCGTAGTTCAGGGGCGTGCAGAGGTCGTGGAGCTCCTCGTCCAGCGGGATGCCGGCGGCGTCGTGGGTGATGGGGCGGACGAGGAAAGCGTAGTAGATCTCGGCGCCGTCCGGGAAGGCCATCAGGGCGCACATCGGCCGCTCGCCGGGCTGGGCGACGGCGGCGACGTAGTCGGGGTGGACGAAGAGGTCCCGCTGGCCGGCGCGGCCCCAGGCCCGTGCCCAGCGCTCGCGGTCTGCGGGGTCGGCGGCGCGCAGGACCTCGAAGGAGGCCGTCAGGGCGCGTCGGGAGTGCTGGGCGGCCACCTCGTCGTACAGGGGCGTGCTGCTGGTCATGGTGCTCACGCGTGCCTCGCTGTGGAATCGGTCGACATCGTATGCGGACGGGCGAAGCCCTCCTCGGGCAGGCCGAGGAAGGCGATCATCGCGGGGGTGCCGTCCGGCACCTCCGCGGGCGGTAGGACGGCCGTGGGATGGCGGACGGGCGATCCGGGGGTCGCGTAGCCGCTGCGGGCGAGGGCGGCGGCGAGCTCGGGGCCGGGCTCCTCACCGGGGGCGAGGCAGGCCCATTCGGCCTCGTGCACGGCGCGCAGCCGGCTGGCGAGCAGCAGCAGCGCCTCGTCCAGGAGCGGGGCCTCGGCCCCCTCGGCGCCCGCGCCGAGGCGGATCCGCAGCTCGACCAGTGCGGGCTCGAGCAGGGCCGCGGTGCCCTCGAGGACCACGCGGTCCTGGCGGTCGCGGCAGGTCCAGGCGCTCTCGGCGTCGGGACCGTCCAGCTCGAGGTCGGCGGTGGACTGCGGGCCGGGGAAGTCGGACATGGTCACGCCGCCGTCATCGGTCACGCCGTGACGGCGCAGCACGGCGGTGACGGTGTCCAGGAGGATCCGCACGTCCAGCACGGGCCCGAGGCGTCGCACGTACTCCTGGTCCATGGAGAGCCGGTCGTCCCAGGCCAGGGCGTTGCGTCCGTGCACCTGGGCGTAGCCGGTCAGTCCCGCGGGGACCGTGTGCCGAGCGAACTGGTCAGCGCTGAAGCGGCCGAAGTAGTCGGTGGTCAGCGGGCGGGGGCCGACGAGGCTCATGTCGCCGCGCACCACGTTCCACAGGCTGGGCAGCTCGTCGAGGCTGGTCTCGCGCAGCAGCTTCCCGAAGGGGACGAGGCGGGCGGCGTCGTCGTCGGAGCCGTCGGGGGCGACGGCCCGCATCGAGCGGAACTTCCGCAGCCGGAAGACGCGCCCGTCCTGGGTCATGCGCTCCTGGGTGAACAGGACCGGACGGCCCATCGTCACCATCACACCGGCAGAGATCACGAGAATGGGCAGCGCGGAGACCGCGAGGCCGATGCCGCCGAGGACCACGTCGGCCCGTCGGCGCCTGCGCAGGTAGCTGACCTGCCCCGGGGCGAGACGGATAGGGCTCAGGTGCTGGATCGGGCCCACGATCGCGCGGGCCCGTCGCCCCCGTCCCGCGGCGCCGGGGAGGGTCATGTCGCCGCCTCCGTCAGCGGCGGGGCGACCGCGCGGGAGCCGAGGGCGGCTCGGAGCGTGTCGTCGATCGTCCCGCACTCCTCGGCGGTGAGAGCGGACCCGCTGGGCAGGGTGAGGCCGGTGCGGAAGAGCTGCTCGGAGGCGCCGTTGACCGCGGCGGGGATGCCGGCGAAGACGGGCTGGAGGTGCATCGGCTTCCACAGGGGGCGGCTCTCGATCCCGGCAGCGGTGAGGACGGCGCCGAGGGCTGTCGCGTCGGTCCCGGCGATTGCGGGGTCGACCACGAGGGCGGTGAGCCAGCAGTTGTCCTGCTCGTCGCCGTCCCGCTGGAAGACCTCGACGCCGGGCACGTCGGCGACGATCCGGGCGTAGGCCTCGCGGCGGGCGCGGCGCCGGGCGATCATCCCGTCGAGCCGGAGCAGCTGGGCGCCGCCCATCGCGGCCAGCAGGTTCGAGAGTCGGTAGTTGTACCCGATGTCGCGGTGCTCGTAGTGGACGGCGGGCTCCCGCGCCTGGGTCGCGAGGTGGCGCACGCGGGAGGCGGCGGCCCCGTCGTCGGTGAGGTACATGCCGCCTCCCGAGGTGGTCATGACCTTGTTGCCGTTGAAGGAGAAGATCGCAGCGTCGCCGTGCTTGCCCGCGGGCAGCCCGCCGTGGCGGGCGCCGAGGGACTCGGCGGAGTCCACGAGCACCTTCGCACCGGCGCGGTGGGCGATCTCGACGATGCGCGTGTGGTCCGCGCAGCGGCCCAGGAGGTCCACGGGCACGACGGCGGGGACGGAGATCCCCTCCTCGGCGAGCTCCTCGAGGCCCCGGGCGAGCAGGTCCGGGTCCATCTGCCCGGTGGCGGGGTCGGAGTCGACGAAGTACGGGGTCGCGCCGGTGTAGCTGATCGCGTTCGCGGTCGCGGCGAAGGTCATCGTCGAGGTGGGGACCACGTCGCCGGGACCGACGCCCCAGGCGAGCAGGCCCAGGTGGAGGGCGCTGGTGCCGGAGGCGAGGGCGACGGCGGAGCGCCTGCCGATCCGCTCCGCCATCGCGCCCTCGAAGGCGTCGACGGCGGGGCCGAGCGGGGCGATCCAGCCCGAGTCGAAGGCGTCGGCGACGGCCGCGCGCTCGAGCACGGTGACGTCGGGGCCGGACATGAGGATGCGTGCCATGGCTCAGAACCCCACTGCGATCGGGGCGCGCGCGACGACGGGCCCGGTGGCCTCCATCGCCCCGCACACGGTGGTCAGGACGTCGACGACCTGGGCATCGCTTCGCAGCGAGCGCGGATCGGGCAGCTCCGCGGCGGAGACCGGCACCACCGGCACGCCGCGGATCAGCGGGTGGGAGGTGAGCACGGACTCCTCGCCGAGGGCGAAGAGGTCCTCGTGGAGCTTCTCGCCGGGGCGCAGGCCGGAGAAGACGATCGCCACGTCCTTGCCGGAGGCGTCGATGAGCTGCTGGGCGAGCTGCACGATCGGGACCGGCCGGCCCATGTCGAGCACGAGGGCACCGCCGCTCTCCCCCACCACCGCGGCCTGGAGCACGAGCTGCACGGCCTCGGAGACGGTCATGAAGTAGCGGGTGACCTCGGGATCGGTGACGGTGACGGGCCCGCCCTGCTCGATCTGCGCGATGAAGGTGTGGATCACGGAGCCGCGGGTGGCGAGCACATTGCCGAAGCGGACGCTGAGCCAGGTGCCGTGACCGGCGGTGCGGCCCTTGTGGGCGGTGAGCCCTTCGGCGATGCGCTTGGAGTAGCCGAGCACGTTGTGCGGATCGGCCGCCTTGTCGGTGGAGATGTTCACGAAGCGCTCGACGCCGTGGCGGTGCGCGGCCTCGAGCACGTTGTGGGTGCCCATGACGTTGGTCTTGAACGCCTCGTCGGGCGACTTCTCGAGCATGTTGACGTGCTTGAGCGCCGCAGCGTGGAAGACGATGTCGGGCTGGTGGTGGGCGAAGACCGCATCGAGCCGTTCGGCGTCGCGGATGTCGGCGAGCACCATGTTGTCGTCGCCGAGATCGGCGGTGCCGCCCATGGTCAGCAGCAGCGAGTGCAGGGCCGACTCGTCGCGGTCGAGCATCACGAGCTCCTCGGGCTCGGCGACGGAGATCTGGCGGCAGAGCTCCGAGCCGATGGAGCCGCCGGCCCCGGTGACCAGCACCGTCTTCCCGCGCATCAGCCCCGTGATGGTGCTCAGGTCGGTGTCGACCTGGCGGCGGCCGAGGAGGTCGGACGGCTGGATCTCGCGCAGGTCCGCGTGGTGGACCCCGTCGATCATCTCGTTCAGCGGCGGGACGATCTTCACCGGGAGGCCGAGCTCCTTGGCGAGGGCGGTGAGGGTGCCCATGGTGTCGGCGGTGATGTGGGTGGTGGCGATGACGAGGATGTCCGCACCGGTGCGCTCGAGGGCGGGGCGCAGCTGGTCGGTGGTCCCGGCGACGCTCACCCCGGCGTGGCGGAGGTGGCGCTTGCGCGGGTCGTCGTCGAGGAAGCCGACGGGGTCCCAGGCGGAGGAGGGGTCGCGCAGCATCGAGTCGGCCAGCGCGCGGCCGATGTCGCCGGCGCCCACGATCAGGGCACGGGAGGGCTCGGCCTCCGCCTCGCGCAGAGTGCGGAGTGTGCGCGCGGCGAGCAGGCGCACCAGGTAGCGCACGGTCGCGACGGCGACGATGACGAACGGGGCGGCGATGACCGGGGCGGTCATCGGCAGCATCCGCTCGGGCCAGACCGCATTGGCGGCGGTGACCACGGCGGCGGTGGCGACGACCACGCCCGCCAGCGGGGGCATCTCGTCGAAGCTGCCCACCAGGTGGCGTCCCTGGTGCAGGCGCACCGCGCGGCCGAGCAGGGTGTGGACGGCCACGGCGATCGCGGTGAGCACGAGGAGGCCGACCACGGGCGTGCCGGTCCCGTCCAGGGTCAGACCGAAGGAGAGGGCGAGGGTCTCGAGCCGCAGCGCGGAGGCCGCCCACAGGCCGAGGAACCACATCACCGAGTCGATGACGATGAACGGCACCGGGGCGGGATGCAGGTCCCGGTCGTAGAGCGGATCGGGGTCGACGTCGCGAACGGTCCGGCCGTCCTCGCCGAGCCGTCGCGGGCCGGGTGCTGCGGGCCGCAGGACGGCGTGCAGAGAGATGATGGACACGACTCCCCCTCTTCCAGTGGTGCGAACCCTCCGGACCTGCGGCGTCACCGCCGATGTCCGTTTTGCCCGCCTTGTGACGGTTCGTACCTTACGCCAGGTTATTGTGGTTGGGAAGTCGGGCTCACGGCAGGGCGCGGCGCACGGCGACGGCGCGACTCACGGAGGGGCCGACGGAGGTGAGCGGGGTGGAGCACCGGGGCGTCCGCGGACAGCACGACGCGCCGCCCCCTCGCAGGGGACGGCGCGTCGTGTCGCGGCGGCGGCGGGTCGTGGAACGGGGCGGAGGGCGGGACCGCCGCCCCCCGCTCAGCTCTCGGTGGAGGTCACGCGCACGCTCTCGTGCTTGGCGGAGACGACGCCGGGGGCGTACTCGCGCCAGTCCTCGCCGATCTCGAGGTCGAGGGCGCGGGCGAGATAGTAGCGGGGCACGTCGGCGCCGGCGAGGTGCACGAAGGGGTAGCCGCCGCCGAAGCGGGGGTTGATGTCGATGACGGAGGGCCGGCCGCCCTCCGCGAGGAACATGTCGACGTCGACCAGGCCGGTCAGCCGCGCAGCGCGGGCGATCCGCCCGGCGCTCGCGACGAAGGGCTCGGGGCCCACGGTGACGGCCTTGTCGGTCTCGCCGGCGCGCATGCGGACCTTGCGGCGGGCCAGCACGGCGCGCAGCGCTCCGGGCTCGCGCAGGTCGCCGACGATGTCGACGCCGTGCTCGAGGCCGGGCAGGCAGGGCTGGACCACGACGTCCTGCCCGCTGGGTGCGGAGCCGTCGGCCGGGGCGGGGGCGGTGGCGATCGCGGCGTCGACCGCGGCGCGCACCCCGTCGGCCGCGACGACCGCGAGGCCGGAGGAGGCGCTGCCCAGGCGGTGCTTGACGACGAGGCGCTCGGCGGAGGCGGCGATCTCGGCGATGCCGGCCCCGTCGTCGCCGGTGACGGTGCGCGGGGTGGGCACGCCGATCCCCTCGAGCAGCTGCGCCATGCGGAGCTTGTCGGCGCAGCCGAGCTGCCAGGCGCGGTCCACGCCGGGCACGAGCACGCCGCGCTCGCGCATCCGCTCGGCGAGGTCGGTGGCGACGTGGAGGTGCATGAGCTCGTAGTCGTTCACGGAGAGGAACAGGCTGGGACGCAGCTCGTCGACGAGCGCGAGCAGGGCGGGCCCGTAGTCGGGGTCGGCGTAGCGAGGGAGGCGGCGGCCGATGTCGCCGTAGTCCGCCGCGGCGCTGGTGGGGTCGTTCTCCGTGACGACCACGCGGCCGTCGAGACCCAGGTCGGAGAAGGCTTCACGGAACCAGTCCACGAGATAGAGCCGCCGTCCGGCCGATCCGATCACCATGGTGGGTCCAGCGCCCATCGCATGCTCCTGTCCTCGTTCCGGGCAGGGCGCGCTGCGCACCCCTCCGCCTCGGCGTCGCGGCCCGTCCGCGCGCTCCGTCCCCATCATGCCCTGTAGGCTCGAGAAGTCGGACATATCGTCACGGATCGGTAATGCTGTGCAAGGGCTGTCCTCCTCCGGGGACTCCCCTCTACTGTGGCGGGACAGCCGCCTCGCCGGAGCCGCCGCATGCGCGCTCCCGCAGGCGATCCCGGAGAGAGAAGGTCGAGGGGAGCCCTGATGACAGCCTGGGAGTCCGAGAGCGAGCTGGCGCCGGAGACGCCCGCCTTCGTCATCGACGGCGAGGTGCTCGACGGCTTCGTGGACCGCTTCGCGGCCGCGCTCGAGTCATGGTGGCCGCACTCGCTGCTCTCCTACTCCTTCAAGACCAATTCCCTGCCGTGGCTGATCTCGTACATGCGCGAGCGGGGCGTGTGGGCGGAGGTGGTCTCCGATGCGGAGTACGAGCTCGCGCTCGCGCTCGGCTACGCACCGGACCGGATCGTCTACAACGGCCCGATCAAGGGCAGGCGCCGACTGCGCGCGGCGCTGCGGGCGGGGTCGATCGTCAACCTCGACGCGAAGCGCGAGGTGACCTGGACGGCGGAGCTCGCCCGGGAGCCGGCCGCCGGCGCGGCCGACGGCGGCGGCTCCGCCGAGGTCGCGGCCGAGAACGCCGCCCCCGGCCCCGCGCCGCTCGCGGTGGGGCTGCGCGTGAACTGGGACCTGGAGGCGCTGCGGCCCGGGGAGTCCACGACGGGCGCGGAGGGCAGCCGCTTCGGCTTCAACGCGGACAACGGAGAGCTGGACGCCGCGATCGACGAGCTCACCGCCGCAGGGGTGCGCATCGCGGGGCTGCACATGCACCGCAACTCCGCGACCCAGTCGCTCGGGGTGTACGAGGCCTCGGCGGGCCTCGCCGCGCGACTCGTCGCCGAGCGGGGGCTGGACCTGGACTGGCTGGACATCGGCGGCGGCTTCTTCGGCAGCGTCGACGGCTCCCCCGCCTTCGAGGACTACGTGCGCGTGATCCGCGGCGCGGTCGAGGGGGTGATCGACCCCGAGCGCACCCGCCTCATCGTCGAGCCGGGCGGTTCGCTGATCGCGGTGCCGGTCGAGTTCCATGCGAGCGTGCTGGACGTCAAGCGGGTCGGCGGGACCGTCTTCGCGATCACCGATGCGAGCCGCACCGACGTCGATCCCCTGTTCCGGCGCCGCCGCGACTACGACGTGCGCCTGTCCACCGCCTCGACGGAGACGCTGCCGGAGCAGATCGTCGCGGGATTCACCTGCATGGAGGAGGACCGGATCACGCGCCTGCGGGACGCGCCGGCCCTCGCCGTCGGCGATCGGCTGGTGCTGTCCACCGTCGGCGCCTACACGATGAGCTACCAGTCGACGTTCATCGAGTTCCTGCCCGCGGTGCACGTGCGCCGCGACGGGCGGTACACGCAGGTGCGACGGCGCTGGGGCGTGGCGGACTACCTGCAGGGCAATCGCGTACTCGAGGCCGGAGAGCTGGTCGAGGCCGAGGCCCCGCCGGGGCGCGCGGTCAGCCGTTGAGGAACTGCTGGAGCGCCTTCACGGTCGCGTAGTTGGTGCGGAAGTCCCACACGCCGTTGTCGCCGTGGCCGATCGCGGCGCGCAGCTTGCGGGTGGTCTCGGCACCGATCTTGCCGTCGGGGACGGCACCGATCTTGGTCTGCAGGGCCTTGATGTCGGCGGTGGAGAGGGAACCGTCCTGGCTCACGCCCACCCAGCCCTCGAGGGCTCGGGTGGTGGCGGGGCCGAACTTGCCGTCGACCACGAGGCCGGCGCCGGTGCCCGGCTGCTCGGGGGCGGGAGTGGTGGCGCCGCCGGGCTGCGCGTTCGGATCGGCGCCGCCGTTCGCACGGGTCAGGCCGGCCTTCTTGCCGCAGGTGGGCCAGGCGCCGGGGCCCTGGGTGTGGAGGGTGCGCTGGGCGATCGCGATCTGCTCGGCCTTGCTGGCCCGATTCGCGGTGCTCGCGTACTCGGCGCCGCCGAAGGCCTTCCAGGTGGAGCTGGAGAACTGCAGCCCGCCGTAGTAGCCGTTGCCGGTGTTGATGGACCAGTTCCCGCCGGACTCGCACTGGGCGACCTCGTCCCAGACGGTGCCCTGGGCGGTGGCGCTCTCGGTGCCGACGAGACCCAGTCCGGCGACGACCACGGCGCCTCCGGTGGCGCCGGCGATCTTCGGGGCCAGTCGCGCGCCGCGGAACGCGACGGCGCGACCGAGGGCGCGGTGGGTGTTGGTGCGGGTCGGGGACATCGGGCACTCCTCGGGACGGGGAAGGTTCTTCCGGGGCGGGATGGCCGAGCGGCGGTCGGTGCGGCCGACGGGATGGCCGCTGACCTGGGCGCCGACGCCGGGTACTCCCCCACCGTGCCGTCCGCGGCGCCGCCCGGGAAGCGCTCGTGCCCAGAAGATTCCCGACCGCAGGACATTTCTTTACCGAATTCGGAGACTTTCCGTGGCATTCGGGAATGACGCGAATGTATTTACCGAGCACAAACCCCGTCGTCGGCGGCGACGTGAGCGACGGCACGCGGCTTGCGACCGGGTCGTCGGCGGCGTCGCCGCCGCCGTCGCTGTGATGCGGCGAGTATTCCCTTCTCCGCCGCACCGCGCCGGGCCTACACTCCCTCGGTGACCCGCTCCCCCGCCCCTGCCGCGCCCTCCCCCGCCGCTCTCTCCCCGCGCGACCGCAGCGTGATCGTGCTGCTGCTGGTGAGCGCGTTCGTGGTGATCCTCAACGAGACGATCCTGTCGGTCGCGCTGCCGCCGATCATGGACGACCTCGATCTGGCCGAGACCACCGCGCAGTGGCTGACCACGGGATTCATGCTGACCATGGCCGTGGTCATCCCGATCACGGGCTTCCTGATGGGGCGCTTCTCGACCCGGCAGGTGTTCGCGATCGCGATGACGACCTTCACGGTCGGCACCCTGATCTGCGCGGTCTCCCCCACCTTCCTGCCGCTGCTGCTGGGCCGCATCGTGCAGGCCTCGGGCACCGCGATCATGATGCCGCTGCTGATGACCACGGTGATGAACCTGGTGCCGCCCTCGCGGCACGGCCAGGTGATGGGCAACATCTCGATCGTCATCTCGGTCGCCCCGGCGCTCGGTCCGACCCTGTCGGGCCTGATCCTCTCCATCGCCCCATGGCGGTTCCTGTTCGTGCTGGTGCTGCCGATCGCGCTGGTCGCGCTCGCGATCGGGCTGCGGCGCATCCAGAACGTCTCCGAGCCGGATCCCAAGCCCGCCGACCTGCTCTCGGTGCTGCTGTCCGCGGTGGGCTTCGGCCCGCTGGTGTACGGGCTGACCGGCATCAGCGGCGGCGGTCACGGCGGTGCGGCGGAGGCCCCGGCCGGACCGCCGACGGCGGCGCTGGTGGCGCTCGGGGTCGGAGTGGTGGCGCTGGCGCTGTTCGTGCGGCGGCAGCTGATGCTGCAGCGCCGCGAGCGGGCGCTGCTGGACCTGCGCACCTTCACCAGCCGCAACTTCGCCGTCGCGGTGGGGCTGATGGTGGTGATGATGGGCTCGATGTTCGGGGTGGTGGTGCTGCTGCCGATCTTCCTGCAGCGGGTGCTGGAGCTGTCCACCCTGTCGGTGGGGCTGATGATGCTGCCGGGCGGTCTGGCGATGGGTCTGCTGGCTCCGTACGTGGGACGGCTGTTCGACCGCGTCGGGCCTCGGCCGCTGCTGGTCCCGGGCCTCCTGGCCGTGGTGGTGGGCATCGGGATCATGTCCCGGGTGCCGGAGCAGGCGTGGCTGATCGTCGTCGGTCACGTGGTGATGTCCCTCGGCCTCGCCTTCGTGTTCACGCCGCTGATGACCACGGCGATGGGCTCGCTGCCACGGCGGCTGTACCCGCACGGCTCGGCGATCGTGGGCACGGTGCAGCAGGTCGCGGGCGCGGCCGGCGCGGCGCTGATGGTCTCGGTGATGGCGCGCATCGCGGCGGGCACCACGGCGGGCGGTGCCTCGGAGCTCGAGGGGATCTCCGCGGGCACCTCGGCCGCGTTCACGATCTCGGCCGCGCTGGGCCTGGTCACCGTGGTGATCGCCCTGTTCATCCGCCGCAATCCCGTCGACGCCGGGGACCGTCCCGTCGATGCCGGGCCGGAGGGGTCCGAGGAGGAGACCGCCGCGCTCTGATCCGGGCGTCCGCTCCCTCCGGGCGGTGACGGTCGCGCCGTCCCGCGTCGACACGCGTCAGAAGATGATGGTGTCCTGGTTCCCGAACCAGGTGCCGTGGAGATGGCCGTCCCGGTCCATCATGCCCATCGCACGCTCGTCGATGGGCACCCGGTGGCTCGTGCTCCCGCCATCGCCGGTGGGGACGGTGAACTCGGCGATCCCGTCGAATCCGTAGGCGTCGTAGTAGCCCACCGCCCCGCCCGAGACCGTGATCTGCGGCGGGACGACGATCTCCCAGGTGCCCTCGACGGTGACCCCCTCCGGGGCGCCGAAGGGGCAGCTCACCGGATGCGGCTCCGTGCTGCGCGCGCACTCGGCCAGCGCCGTGTCGATCAGGTACGTGCTGAGCTCCTCGGCCCCGGCGTCGGTGAGCTCGTAGCCGAGCTCGACGAGCGTGTTGACCCAGGGCCCGAGCACGGGCGGGACGCTCGAACGCACCGTGGTCGGGGTGACCGTCTCCCCGCCCGCCGGCGCGCTGAGCTGGTACACGCCGGGCAGCACCGCGAGCTGCACCTCGACCAGACCGAAGGCCTGGGAGGCCATCACCTCCTCCGGCAGCGCGACCTCGACCCCGTTGATCAGCACGGCGGTGGCGCTGACGGGCACGGCGACCCGCATCACGGGCAGCACCACGGGGTCCAGCTCCCAGACCGGCCGGTCCAGGAGCCCGCCGCGCTGCCGGGTGAGGTGCAGGGTGGTCTCCAGGGTGCGGTTCCCGAGGGTGAGCGTGGCCAGGATCTCGGCGCGGTCGCCGTCGACGGCCGTCTCCTCGATCGTGAAGCGGTCCACGCGGTCCGACGCGGCGAGCAGCACCTGGTCGGTGAGCGCCACGTCGAGGGCGCCGTCCTCGGGAGGGGCCATGTGCTCGCGCACGGTGTCGGCATCGGCGTCGAGGATCGCCTGGAGGAAGCTGCGCGCCTCGGTCTCCGGCGAGCGCTGCCCCACCAGCACCGGCGGCAGCACCAGCACGAGGGCGAGCAGCGCCGCGAGCCCGCCGAGCAGCCACCAGCGCCTGCGGCGTCGCGGGGAGGGGGCGGAGGCGCCGTCGACGGAGCGCGCAGGGTGCGGCGCCTCGCCCTCGTCGTCGGCGCCGTCCCATCCGGCGGCGATGATCCGGCCGGTCCCCCGCTCGTTCCTGCGCCCCACTGCGCCCCCTGATCGCCTCGATGCCTGCGGGAAGGCTATCCCAGCGGTCTCGGCGCGGCGGTGCGATGACGGACCCGGTTCGGGACGGCCGCGCGAGCGGAGCCTCCTCGACCGTGAGGGCGGGGTGCCCGTCGAGTGCGAGGACGGGTCCTCCCGGCGACCCACCGCTCACGTGCTCCACGAGGTCGAGAGCTCGCCGTCGCGGTCGAGCAGGCCGACGGCGCGGGCGTCGATGAGGACCCGGTGGGTGCGCGGTGCCTGTCCCTCGGCGGCGGGGACGGTGAACTCGGCGACGCCGCCGAGGGCGTAGACGGTGAAGGTGCCCATCCAGCCCCTGGAGACGCGGACCTCCGGGTCGACGACCAGCTCCCAGCTCCCGGACCGGCCGAGCGCCGCGGCGGCGTCGAGCGGGCAGCCGACGGGACGCGGGGAGTCGCTGCGCAGGCACTGCGCGAGGGAGCCGCGCAGCGCCTCGACGAGCTGCTCCCGGCCGGTGTCGGTCAGGGCGTAGCCGGCCTGGAGGGGCACGGAGGTCCACGGGCTCAGCAGCGGCGGCACGTTGATCCGGGTGGGCACCGGCTCCAGTCGCGCATCGCGCGGCGGGGCCTGGATCTCGTAGAGCCCGGGCAGGACGCGCAGGGTGATGATCCCGAGCCCCGCCGTGCCGTGCGGTCGACGGTCGGCGGGGACGGTGACGCTCCGCCCGTTCAGGCGCAGCTCGCTGCTGCCGACGGGGATCCCGACCTGCACGGTGGGCAGGGTCAGGGGCACCAGCGCCCAGGTGGGGCGCGGCCAGCTGCCCTCGCGGCGCAGCTCGAGGTGGAGGGTGGTGGTCAGGGAGCGTCCGCCGACGCGGAGGCGGACGTGGACCTCGGCCCGTCCGTCCTCGATCCGGGTGGCGAGGAGCGTGAAGCCCTCGATGCGGGCACCGGTCGCGGCGACCACCTCGGGCGCGAGGGCGAGGTCGAGGGCGTCGCCGGGGGCGGAGAGGTGCTCCTGGACGGTGGCGACGTTCCCGTCGACGAGGGCCTGGAGGAAGCGCCGGGCGACGGTCTCGGCGGGAGTGCCGCCGATGAGCAGGGGCGGCAGGGCGAGGACCAGCACGAGCAGCAGCGCGATCTCGGCGAGCACGCCCCGGGCGCGGCGGGACGGGGCGGCCGCGTCGGCGGGGATCCGGTGCTGCGCGTTCCTGCCGGCCGACGGCGCCGGCGCATCGGGGCCCGGGGCGCCCTCTCCCCAGCCGGTCGTGAGAGCGCGCCCTGCTCGTGGTTGCTGCGAGCGGTGCACCGTTGCTCCGGTCCCCGGCGCGCCGTGGGACCCGGCTGGGTCCGTCGGCCGTCGGTGGTGCGATCCAGGCTACGCCCGCTCCACGAGGTCGGCCAGGGCTCTGCGGGGATCGCGGGGCGTGAGGCGGGGGCGGACGGCTCCGCAGGCCGTCGTGCCTCGCGGGCCCTCATGCCCTCGCAGGCCGTCGCGCCCGGTGAGCATCCCGGTACCGCCGGGTGAACACCGCTGGCCGAGGAGCCGTCGACTCGGTGATCGACCCGGCGGGACGGAGCATCGGTGCGAGGATGAGGCCGTGGCCAGACTCCTGACGGCAGTCCTCCTCGGAGCGGGGATCGCCGCGGCGATCATCACCTTCCTCACCGGCGACCTGTCTCGGCTGTGGCTCCTGATCACCGCCGCCACGCTCCTCGTCCCCCTGCTGCTCATCGTGTCGTTGCGAGGCGTCTTCTCCGCGCTCGAGGTCACGAGCCCCGCGGCGATCGCGGCGGCGCGGGAGGCGGGCCGGCTCGCCCCGGCAGGGGTGGTGCGGCTGACCCGCACCGGCACCGAGATCAACGGGGTCCGCGTGTACCGGATCGAGCTGATCGTGGAGCCGTCCGACCGACCCCGCTACCGCACCTCGATCGCCGAGCCGCTCGACCCCCTGGAGCTCGCCGACGTCACGCCGGGCACGGTGATCTCGGTGGTGCGCCTGGGCGAGGGCACACCCGATGTCGTCCTCGTCGACGACCCGCCGCCGCCGCTGCGGTACCGCGGGGACGCCGAGTCCGTGCCCGTGTGGGAGACGGATCCCGACGCCCCGGTCCCGGGACGCACCCGTCCGCTCGTGCCGACCGGCCGCGCGCATCGGACGACGCGGCGCACCGTCTTCGCGCTCGCGGGGATCGGGGCGTTCATCGCGGTCGCCGCTCCGTTCCGTCGCGACCTCGTGCTGCGCGCGAACGACGTCGTGACCGGCGCGCACGACGCCCACTACGTGCTCGGCCAGGGCAGGGCCCGCGAGGCGGTCGAGACGTTCCGGGCGGCGCTGGGGGACTCCACGGTCGCCGAGGTGGCCCTCCACGGCACATGGGTCAGGATCACGGCGCCGATCTCCCCGGGATCCGATCGGCACGACGACCACTGGGTGCGCGGTCACCGGGTCGTGAACCGCGGCGCTGCCGCGATCCAGCCGGACCGGTCCGCACAGTTCGACCTCGACGAGGTGGACTGGGACGCCTTCCCGGGCCTGTTCGCCCGAGCCCTCGAGGTCTCGGGCGTCGACGCGTCCGAGATCGACGACGCCACGCTCCACGCCTCGGCGCGGCGACCGGACGGCGAGGCGCCGAAGCTGTCGCTCCACGCCTCCACCGACTACGAGTCGCTCTCGGTGGAGGCCGACGCCGACGGGACGATCCGGGAGGCCGGCTGAGCGCCCTCCCGGCCGACGTCGGGAGCGGAGCCCGTCGGCCCCGCCGTCCCGTCGGCCCCGCCGGGCCGGGGCTCACAGCGCCCCGGGGGCCGCCTTCTCGCGGGCGCGGTCGGCGAAGCTGACGCCCATCGCGGCGAGGGTGAGCGCCATGATGATCACCAGCGCGATCGTGAACGCCTCGAGCCAGTCGGTGCCGCCGCCGGTGAGGGAGAAGATGATGCCGGGGATCATCGCGGTGCCGATCGCGGCGCCGAGCCGCTGGCCGAGCTGCAGGATGCCGCCGGCGACGCCGCCGAAGCGCGGGTCCACGGAGTTCAGGGTGAGGGTCTGGTTCGGGGAGATGGTCATCCCCTGGCTGAGGCCCATCAGCGTCAGCGGTGCGGCGAGCCACCAGAACGCGACCGCGCCGGACTCCACGAAGCCGGCCAGCAGCGTGGTGCCCAGCAGGCCCAGGAAGGCGATGCCGAAGCCGGCGATCACCATGCGCCTGCCCAGGGTGAGCACGTAGCGGCCGGCGATCTGGGAGCTGACCGCGGCGGCGATCGAGGAGGGCAGGCCCAGCAGGGACGCCTCGAAGGCGGTGTGGTGCAGGTGCATCTGCAGGAACAGCGGCACGATGATCCACACGCTGGTCGCGCCGAGGAAGTAGACCGAGACGATGAGGATGCCGTTGCGGAACGCCTTGTTGGCGAAGATCGCGGTGTCGACCATCGGGGAGCTCCCCCGGCTCCGGTATCGCCGCTCCCAGGTCCACCACAGCCCCAGCACCAGCAGCCCGGCGGGGAAGGACAGCCACACCAGCGCGCTCACGCCCCGCTCGAGGAAGGGCAGCATGATCCCGAGGATCGCCAGGCACAGCAGGATCGTGCCGACGGGGTCGAGGTCGGGGCGGGACGTGCTGCGCGAGCGGTCGTCGGGGATGTACCGGAAGGTGCCCAGGATCGCGGCCACGCCGATGGGGACGTTCATGAGGAACATCCAGCGCCAGCCCCAGTTCGGTCCGAGGGCCTGGATGAGCAGCCCGCCGATGACGGGGCCGATCGCGGTCGCGACCGCGACGGTGGTGGCCAGCAGCGCGAAGGCACGGGCACGGTCCTGGCCGCGGAAGTGCTGCTGGATCAGGGCGACGGTCTGCGGGTTCAGCAGGCCCGAGCCGACACCCTGGAGGATGCGGGACACGTTCAGCATCTCGACGTTCGGGGCCAGGCCCGACATCAGCGAGCCGAGGGTGAAGATCCCGACGCCGATCACGAACATGCGCCGTCGGCCGGTCGCATCGCCCGCCCGCCCGGCAGGGACGAGCAGGATCGCGAAGGCGAGGGCGTAGCCGGAGATGACCCACTGCAGCGAGCCCGTGTCCGCCTCGAGGCCCTCGCCGATCGCGGTCAGTGCGACGTTGATGACGCTCACGGCGATCAGGGCCATGAACAGGGGCGCGAGGAGGACGGCGAGCAGGGGCTTGCGACGCACCGCGGGGGCCGGTGCGCTGTAGTCGGGGATCACCTCGCCACCATATGCACTCAGTGCAGGTTTGGGGAGGGAGAGGTGAGCGGCGGGACACCGGGGCGGCCGGGCGTCACCCGTCGACGGGGAGACGCCCGGCCGGCGAGGGTCAGGACGGCTGCGAGGGGCCCTGGCCGGGGTCGGCGGTGCCGGGCCCGTGCGGTCCCTGCTGCGCGGGCGGCGCGAAGGAGCTCGTCGGCGACCCTGCCCGCGGGCCGCGGGCGTCGTCGCTGTAGGGGCCGGGCGGGATGACGTAGCCGGAGCGCCCGCTGAGCAGCGGTGCCGCGGTCTGCACGGCTCGCGCCGTCGGCCGCTGGGGGGTCGGCACGCCCGTGAAGCGGCCGAACTGCTCGCCGTAGCCGGCGGGCCGGATCTGATCCGCCTGGTCCAGCAGGGCGAGCGCCTCGTCGGGGCTCGGGTACTGGGAGGACCAGCGGTGCCCGGCCGGCAGCGGCGAGTCGAAGAGATGGCCCGAGGGGCGGATCCACAGCGAGCCCGGCGTGGAGCGGTCGCGCAGGGCGTGGGCGCGCCAGGTGACGACCGGGTGGGAGGAGCCCCAGTTCACCCAGTGGACGAAGAGGCTCGGGTCGGTCGCCGCACGGTCGGCGAGCTCGTGCACGTTGACCTCTGTGTTGAGGTACTTCCCGCCGGAGAGCAACCCCATCGCCCCGGGCGCGCCGGCGGGGGCGAAGCTGTGCCCGAAGTTGTCGGCCGTGTACTCCTGGGCGCGGGAGAAGGCCGGCCCCAGGATCGGGATCAGCGCGTACATCCTGGTGAACATCATGCGGAAGTAGGAGACGTGGCCGGCGGCGAGATGGCCCACCTCGTGGCCGATCACGAACTTCAGCGCGTCCCGGTCGCGGCCCTGGCCGCCGATCTCGAACAGGTCCGAGTGCACGACCACGAAGCGCCGGAAGCCGTGGCCTGAGGCGAAGGCGTTGACCACGCCGTTGCCCATGGTCACGTACGCGTCGGGGACGTTGCGCATCCCGAACTGCGCGGCGGCCTCGGCCACCATCCGGTAGCCCTCGGGGAACTGGGTGGGACTCATCCGCACGGACGTGGCACGCATCTGGGCGTACAGGATCGCTCGCCCCCACCAGATGATCAGCGGCAGCAGCGGCAGCAGGAACACCAGCTGGACCACGAGCGGGAGCACCGAGACGTACTCCCACACCTCGGTCACCGCCGCCTCCCCCTCGGAGGCGTACAGCCAGATCACGCCGCCGATCGCCCCGCCCCAGGAGAGATAGCTCAGCACCGTCGCGGCCACGCCCACCCACAGCAGCGGCAGCTCCCAGGGGTGACGGATCCGGCTCTGGCCGCGGATCCCGTGAGTGGTCGCGCCGTTGACGAGGGACGGCTTCTGCGGCGGTGCGGGCCGTGCCGGCGACGCGGTGGGCGGGAAGGTCATGGGGAGCTCCTCGAGCGGGTCGGCTCATAGGGGTCGGGACGGCGGGCCCGTGGGGGCCATGGACCGACGGTAGACCCGTATCGCCCGCTGCGCATCATCGATCGCACTGGTCAGGGCCGATCATGGACGCAGGGCGGAGGACCCGCGGACCTTCGTCGCGGCGGGATCGTCCGCACGGCCGACGGGGGTCGACCGGTTCTCGAGACGGCCGACGGAGCGCTCCGTGCCCGACCGGGCAGGATCGCGCAGCGCGACGTTCAGCGGAACAGCCACCCGAGCAGCCCGCGCTTCCCGCCCCGGTACGGCGGGGTGACCAGGCGCAGCGTGTCAGGGCGCAGCGGCTTCTTCACCACCGGCTTGGCGTGGGTGAACGCCTCGAGGCTCTCCCTCCCGTGGTACTTCCCCGTCCCGGACTCCCCCACGCCGCCGAAGGGCATGGTCTGCGAGCCGACGTGGGCGAGGGTGTGGCCGAGGGCGAGGGAGCCCGAGGAGGTCTCCTCGGCGAAGCGCTCCTCGATCTCGGCGCGAGGGCTGAACACGTAGGCGGTCAGCGGCTTCTCGCCCGCACGGATCCGAGCGATCGCCTCGTCGGGTCCGGCGACGGCGAGGATCGGGAGCACGGGGCCGAAGATCTCCTCCCCCATCACGGGGTCGTCCCGGCCCACGTCGGTCATGATCGTGGGCGGGATGTAGCGAGAGGCTCGATCGGCCTCGGCGGTGCCGCCGAGCACGGCCTTGTCGTCGTCGATCAGGGCGAGCACGCGGTCGAAGTGCTTCTCGTTCACCATCCGGCCGTAGTCGGCGCTGCGCCGCGGGGTGCGGCCGTACATCGCGAGCGCGGCACGACGCAGATGCGGCACGAGCTCGTCGATCGTGGCGGGCGTGGCCAGGAGGTGGTCGGGGGCGACGCAGGTCTGCCCGGCATTGGTGAACTTGCCCCACACGATCCGGCGCGCGACGGCCTCGAGATCCGTCCCCGCATCGACGAACACCGGGGACTTCCCGCCGAGCTCGAGCACCGTGGGGGTGAGGTGCTCCGCGGCGGCGCGGGCGACGATCCGTCCCACGGCGCCGTTGCCGGTGTAGAAGATCAGGTCGAAGCGCTGCTCGAGCAGGAGCGTGGTCTCCTCGACGGCGCCTTCGACCACGCGCACCCAGGCCGGGTCGAGATGGGCGCGCACGAGACGGGCGAGCGCGGCGGAGGTGGCGGGCGCGACCTCGCTGGGCGTGAGGACCGCGGTGTTCCCGCCCGCGATCGCGCCGATCAGCGGGGCCAGTGCGAGGTTCACCGGGTAGTTCCACGGGGAGATGATCAGCGTGGTGCCGAGGGGCTCGCGGCGGATCTGCCCGCTGGCGGGGGCGAGCAGCAGGCCGGGCCCGAAGCGCTCCGGGCGCAGCCAGGCGCGCAGGTTCCTCCGCACATGCGCGATCTCCTGGGCGACCACGCCCAGCTCGGTGATCAGCGACTCGGTGCGGGACTTGCCGAGGTCCTCCTCGAGGGCCTCCAGCAGACGGGGCCGCTCGGCGCGGAGTCCGCGGGCGAGCGCGTCCAGCTGCGCGATCCTCGCCTCGAGGGGCCGAGTGGTGCCGGCGTCGAAGGAGGCCCGCAGCGCGGCGACGTCGGCGAGGATCTGCGTGCGGCGATCCTCGTCGAGGGCGGCGGGGGCGGCCTGGTGCGCGTCGGTCGACATGGATCAAGGGTAGGGCCGACGGAGGCGGATGCGCCGTGGGCGAACGGGCGGACGGTCCCCGCTCCGACGGGCGTCGATGCCGGACAATGGACGGTGACGTCGCCCCGAGGTCCGGGCCGATGGGAGGAGGCCCCCGAATGGCTGTGCTGCTGGCGGCACCGATCCTGCTGTCGATCACCCTGCTGATCTCCGGGCTCGCGAAGCTCGGTGCGCGCGAGGGCACCCAGGACGCGATGCGCTCGCTGCGCCTTCCGCTGCCGACGATGCACGCCTCGGTCGCCTCGGTGCTGCCGGCGGCGGAGATCGTGCTGGCGCTCGTGATCTGGATCCCGGCGCCGCCGCTGCAGGTGCTCTCCACGGCAGTCGTGGCGCTGCTGATGTTCGCCTACCTGGGGATCATCGCCCGGGCGCTGACCTTCGAGGAGCAGGTGCACTGCTCGTGCTTCGGCACGCTCGCCTCCCCCACCGTCTCCCGCGTCACGCTGGTGCGGAACATCCTGCTGAGCATGCTGGGAGTGCTGGCGGTCGCCGCGGCCGGCAGCGGTGCGATGACCACGTACCTCGTGCAGGCACCGCTCTCCCTGATCAGCCTCGGGATCGCGCTGCTGGTCGCGATCGCGCTGGCCGCGGTGACCATCGGCGGCAGCGTCGCCGAGCCCGACCCCGACGCCCCGCCCGCTCAGCCCTCTCCGCCCGCCGACGAGGCCTCCTCCCCGTCGGAGCTCGGCGAGGACGAGCTGCTGGACTACGAGCGCACCTCGATCCCGGCGGCGGTGCTGCAGCAGCCCGACGGACGGCTGATCACCCTCACCCAGCTCACCGCGCACCGGGCTGCACTGCTGGTGTTCGTCACCGAGGGCTGCGGGCCGTGCGAGCGGGTGCTCGACCACGCCGAGGAGTGGACCGAGGCGCTCGAGGACACGCTCCAGGTGCGGTTCGTGTTCTCCCGCCCGCTGGACCAGCTGCGCGAGCGGACCACCCGGCGGGTGGAGGGCCACGCCCTCCACGACCTGCAGTTCACCGCGCGGACGGCGCTCGGCGGGGCCGGGGCCCCGAGCGCCGTGCTGCTGGGGGCCGACGGTCAGCTCGCCGGTGGCCCCGTCAGCGGTGGCAGTGCGGTGATCGAGTTCGTGCAGGAGATCCGGGACCAGCTGGCAGAGGCGCAGGGCACCGGGAACTCGCCGACGGCGCATCCCGCGCACTGAGCAGGGGGCACGCTCGGCGGCGGATCATGGAACGCTCGCCTGGACGAAACGGCCGGAGCCGCCGGCGTGGAGCCGACCGGCCGCGTCGGGGACGAACATGGCCGTGCCGGCGGTCAGCACGCGGCGACCGAGGTCGGTCTGGACGAGCACCTCCCCCTCGAGGCCGAGAAGGGTCCGGGGCCCGCCGCCGGGCACGCGGTGATCGGCGCGGGACGTGCCGTGCGGGTCCTCGAGGGTGGTCAGCGACAGCTCGAAGTCGTCGACGGGGGCGTAGTAGGCGACCGAGGTCTCGTTCTGCCGTTCGGGAGCGAGGCGCAGGGGCGGCGCGGCGTGCACGCTCACGCACTGCAGCATCTCATCGGCGTCGATCTTCTTGGGGGTCAGGCCGGCGCGCAGCACGTTGTCGCTCGCGGCCATGATCTCCAGGCCCACCCCCTGGAGATATGAGTGCAGCGTGCCGGCGGGCACGAACATCGCCTCGCCGGGCCGGAGGGTGACGGGGTTCAGCAGCAGTGCGGCGACCACGCCGGGATCGCCCGGGTGGTGCTCGGCGAGCAGTTCGACGGTGTGGTCGATGCGCGGCGAGGGGGAACGGCCGGAGGCCGCACGTGCCCGACAGGCGACGACGACCTCCTGGACCGCCTCGGGCCCGGGCCGCATGGTCGAAGAGACCAGGGTGCGGAAGGCGGCGCGCATGCCGTGGGCGGTGGGGCTGCTGGTGAGAAGCGTGTAGAGCCGGTCGGTGAGGTCGGTGCCCAACCCCTCGAGGAGCGCGGCGGCACGGCGCGGGGCACGGAAGCCGCACAGCGCGGTGAAAGGGGTGAGCGCGATGAGCATCTCGGGCTTGTGGTTGTCGTCGCGGTAGTTGCGCAGGGGCGACTCGAGCGGGAGCCCGGCGGCGGTCTCCGCGGCGAATGACTCCTTCGCGTGCTCGCGGTCGGGATGGACCTGCAGGGACAGCGGCCGCTCCGGGGCGATGACCTTGAGGAGATAGGGCAGGCGGGCGCCGAAGGCGCGCTCTACGCCGACCCCGAGCATGCGGCGAGGATCCGCGGCGATGGCGGCGTCGAGGCCGGTGCCGGTGCCCTGACCGAAGGCGAGGGTGGAGGGGGCCGTCGGGTGCGCGCCGTACCAGGCCTCGGCCCAGGGCGTGCTGTCGGGGTCGCGGCCCAGGAAGTCGGGGATGGCGGTGGTCGATCCCCAGTCATAGTGCTGGATGCGGCTCTCGAGCTGCCACACGTCTGCTCCCCCTCTCCGTTCATGCCGAGCGTCCTCGTGCCGGCGAACGCTGCCGCTGGTCGCACTGCCCGCCGACCGTCGTTCTTCGCCCTGCCCCGCGCGCTTCCCCGCGCAGAAGCCGCTCGGTGCGCGTCCGCGGAGGGCCTGGCGCTGCGTCGACACTATCGCCCGAGGAGGCCACGAGAGTCATGCATCTCGAGAGTGGAGCGCCGACCTCCGCCCGACGAACCGACGAACCGACGAACCGATGAGCGGGTGACGGTTCAGGTCCGGGACGAACGACCTCGACCAGAACCGAGGGCCTCGGCCCGAGTGCACGATGCGGCAGGCCGCACCACCCCGCCGAGGTCGGCGACGGGCGCGCCCCACAGCGCGATCGGGTCACGCCTCCCCCGCCTGCGCTCGCTCACGCCTTCGCCGCCCGGACGTGCGCGCCGGTGGGCCTCGAGGCGGGGAGCTGCGGGAGCACGAAGAGCCACTCGATCCGACGACGGACCAGGACCAGCAGGGTCGGCACTCCGAATCCTGTGATCGCCAGCCAGAGATAGACGACCGGCGAGTGATGGACGTCCATCGCCGCCAGCACCCGGATCGTCACGTACATCGCCAGCGCATGCCCGACGTAGACCACGATCGAGTTCCGCCCGTACCACTGCAGCACTCTCGTGAGCGGCGAGCTCGGGATCCGCGGTGCGCCCCAGAGCACGAAGAGGATCCCCGCGACGGAGACGAGGAAGTACGTGGGCGTCTGGTAGACGACCGCCCCGAGGACCGCGGCGGCACCACCGCCCAGCGCGACGACGGCGAGCAGCGCCGCACCCCAGCCCGGCATGCGGTGCTGGAGGGCCGCGAGATGGGGCCGCACCGTCGCGCCGAGGAAGAAGAAGGCGCCGAACCAGAGGTACCGGTTCAGCGTGCCCGATTCCGTCTCGAGGATCCACAGGGGCGCGAGCAGCGCGAGGATGCACACTCCCCAGGGCAGCCATCGTGGCCTCAGCATCGCCACGACGTAGCAGAACATCAGCACCGCCAGGTACCAGAGGATGCCTCCCGAGAGCCACACCCCGGGCTCGGCGAGGCGTGCCAGCCACCCCATCGACACGAAGATCATCACGAGCCACAGGGCGTACGGCCAGGCGATGTGGCGGAGCTTCCCGCTCAGGTATCTCCCTCGCCCCTTGCTCAGCGAGCGTTCGAGGAGCAGGCCGGAGAGCACCAGCAGCGTCGGGATGCGGAAGGGGCTCACGGCGGCGTTGAGCTGCTCGATGCGCCTGGTGGTCTCGAGGCCGTCGAACTGCTCGGGGACCGACAGCGCGTGCCAGAGCACCACGAGCAGGACCGCGCCGCCGCGCAGCAGGTCCATCCATTCCATCCGCTGCCTGGGCGGCGTCGTCTCGTTCAGAACCATTCCTTCAGCCGATCCAGGGCCACGATGAGGCCTTCTCCGTCGATGGTGTGCAGGTCATTGCGGGAGATCCCCCGAGAGCCGCCCCGTGCCGGGTTCACGACCAGCGAGGTCATCCGGCACCCTCGAGGATCTGGGCGATGAGGCGGGAGGGCTCGTCGGCCCCTGCGGTCAGTGCGGGGGTGGGGTCCCCGCCCCAGCGGCGCATGTCGTAGCGGTCCCAGAACTCCCGCACCCAGGTGGGCACCTTCTCCCCCGTGACCCAGGAGGGGATGCCGCGCGCGGCGGCCTCGAGCACACCGGTGGAGAAGATCCCGACCACCGGGGCGCCCACCTCGTGCAGCGGGACCGAGGAGTCCTGGAACTCCACGCCGCGGCGCCGCATCACCCTGTGCGCGGCGCGCGAGAGCACGTCGACCTCGGAGGGGTGCGGGCGGTACAGCGCTCCCTCGGCGCGGCAGAACGCGGTGGCGATCCCCGCGGTGGTGCGCCGGGGCAGCTCCACCCCGTGCATCTGGCCGAGGAACACGGGCCGTGCCCCGGCCACCTCGACCTCCTCGGCGCTCTCCTTCCCCGCCTGCCACAGCAGCTGGGAGCCGACGGTGCGCACCTCCACGTCCGCTCGACCCGAGCGATAGAACTCCGCATCCGCATCGCTCCATGCCAGCAGCGTGGTGCGGGGCGGCAGCGGCGGGGCGAAGGGGGTCAGGGCCCTGTGCTGGACCACGGCGGAGGCGGTGTCCGTCGCGAGCGCCCACTGGTGCACGGCCCGGCCCGCCGCGAGGTGCTGGCCCAGGGTGAGCACCGCCCCGATCCCGCGCTTGTCCAGCACCACCGCGAGTCGTCGGCGCTGCTCGTCGGTCGTGGTGGCCGGTTCGATCCGCTCATGGGTCCACTCCGGGCCGGAGAGCTCGGGCAGGTCCACTCCCGCCGGGCTCAGCACGTCCACGCCGATCAGCAGGTACGGGAGGGCGGTCAGCAGGCTCGAGCGGGAGGTCGGGGAGGCGGAGTCGAGGCCGATCAGCAGGCGCGAGGAGCCCTCTCCCTCGCGGGAGTGGAGCACGAGGCCGGGCAGCTGGTGGGTGCCACGGCGGGAGCGCAGCGCGCCGGTGACGACGTGCTTGACCTGGCGGGCGCGGTGCCTCGTGCTCTGCCACTCCTGCCAGCGCTCCAGGGAGCTGGGATGGATCAGTCCTGCCACGGCGAATCGACCTCCTCGAGGCGATGATCGAAGGTGTGCTCGGCGAGGGTGCGGCGCCTGCTGACTTCCCGCATCCGTGCCCCCGGGCCCGGCCCTGCAGGTCACGCCGTGCGAGATCGACGAGCTCCTCATGATCGTGCCACACCGCGACGTCGCAGGAGCGCACCGCGGAGGCGCGGGCGTCACACCTCGTGTCCGCCGAGCGGACGCCCGAGGCTCGAGGCGGAGCCGATCACCGCGGCATGTTCCGCAGATTGCTCGCGGCCATGTCGAGCATCTTCCCCACGCCGCCGCCGAGCACGATCTTCGTCGAGGCGGTGGCGAAGCCGCGGATCTGCTGGGCGGTGATCCTCGGCGGCATGGAGAGGGCGTCGGGATCGGTGACCACGTCGATCAGCACCGGGCCGGGGGTGGCGAGCGCAGCGGCGAGCTGCTTCTTCAGCGTCTTCGGGTCGGTGATGCGCACCGCTCCGATGCCGACGCCCTCGGCGATCGCGGCGTAGTCGACCGCCTCGTGGTCGGTGCCGTAGTCCGGCAGCCCTTCCACCAGCATCTCGAGCTTGACCATGCCGAGGCTGGAGTTGTTGAACACCAGGATCTTCGCGTCCAGGTCGTGGAGCTTGACGGTGAGCAGCTCCCCCATCAGCATGCCGAGCCCGCCGTCGCCGCTCATCGAGATCACCTGCCGGCCCGGGAAGGCCTTCGCGGCCCCGATCGCCTGCGGGAGCGCGTTGGCCATGGTGCCGTGGTGCCAGGAGCCGAACACGCGCCGCCTGCCGTTGGGGGTGATGTAGCGGGCGCCCCACACGTTGCACATGCCGGTGTCGACGGTGAACACCGCGTCGTCGTCGGCGAGCTCGTCGAGGGTCGCGGCGACGAACTCGGGATGGATGGGCTTCATCCTCTCGACGTTCTTCGTGTACGCGGAGACCACGCCGGTGAGCGCCTTGTGGTGGGCCTTGAGCTGGCGGTGCAGATAGCGGTGGCCCTTGGTGGACGTGAGCAGCGGCAGCACCGCCTGGAGGGTGAGGGCCACGTCGCCGTGGACGGCGAGGTCCAGGCCCACGCGGCGCCCCAGACGGCTCGCGTCGGCGTCGATCTGCACGATCCGCGGCGCGCCCTTGCCGTCCTCGTCGGGCAGGAACTCGCTGTAGGGGAAGTCGGTGCCCAGCAGGATCACGAGGTCCGCCTCGTGCATCGCGTCGTAGCAGGCGCCGTAGCCGAGCAGTCCGCTCATGCCCACGTCGAAGGGGTTGTCGTACTGCATCCACTCCTTGCCGCCGAAGGCGTGGCCGATCGGTGCCTTGACCTGCTCGGCGAGCGCGAGCACCTCCTCGCGGGCGCCGCGCACCCCGGCCCCGGCGAACAGCATCACCGTCTCCGCCTCGTCGATCAGCTCGGCGAGCCGGCCGACGGGTCCCGCGGCGGGCTGGACCGTGCCGAGCTCGGTGGCGAGGTCGCGGGTCAGCGGGCCGTCGACCTCCTGGTCGGCGACGTCGCCGGGGAGCACGAGCACGGAGACGCCGCTCTTCGCGATCGCGGTCTGGATCGCGATGTGCAGCAGGGTCGTGCCGTGAGCACCGGAGTTGACCATCTCGCAGAAGTGGGAGCACTCCTGGAAAAGCCGCTCGGGGTGGGTCTCCTGGAAGAAGCCGGTGCCGATCTTCTCCGAGGGGATGTGGGAGGCGATCGCGAGGACAGGGGCGTTGTCGCGATGCGCGTCGTACAGGCCCTGGATCATATGGGTGTTGCCGGGCCCGCAGGAGCCCGCGCACACGGCGAGCTTCCCGGTCAGGCGGGCCTCGGCACCCGCGGCGAAGGCCCCGGCCTCCTCGTTGCGCACGTGCACCCACTCGATGCCCTCGGTGGTGCGCACGGCATCGACGACGGGGTTCAACGAGTCGCCGACCACCCCGTAGATCCGCTCGACGCCGAGGTCGCGGAGCTGGGTGACGAGGAGCTGGGCGAAGCTGGTGCGGGCCATGGGGTCCCTCCCGAGGTGGCGGTGCCCCGGGGGCACGTCCCCGGAGCGGTGTGCGTCTGTCGACCCTACTCGTGCCCGGCGTGCCTGCGAAGGGCGCCGCGGGGGCGAGGATCGGGGCGGATCTCCCCCGACCGGCCCTGCAGGGCGCATGCCCCCGCTAGGGTGTGGGTCACATACGGTCGACCGTTCGGCTCGTCGAGGAGCCGAGGTCACGCCGCGCATCCCCTCTCACCGCCGCCGGAAGGCAACGATGTCCCCTCATCAGGCTCATCCTCCGCACACCCCCGAAGTGAATCGATCTACATCTGTCGGGGCCTCATCCTCTGCGCGCCGTCGGGCCCTCTCGCCTGCGCGCCGTCCGCGCGCCTCCCGCGCCTGGCGCCTCCTCGGCTCCGTCGGTGTCGGCGCCCTCGTCGCCCCGCTCGCCCTGCTGGCGCCCGCGCTCGTCAGCCCCGCCGCCGCCGAGCCGCCGAGCACCGTGCCGCTGCCCCAGGCCGGGATGAGCATCGTCGAGGCGGACTCCGTCGAGGGGGACCAGGTCGCCGCGAACGTGCTCGACGGCTCGCCGGCCACGATCTGGCACACCGCCTGGAGCGAGGGGAAGGATCCGCTGCCCCACCATCTCTCGGTGCGGCTCGCCGAGGAGCCGGTGGAGATGGCGCGCGTGCGTCTCCAGCCGCGCCAGGACTCGAACGGCTCCGGCCGCATCGGCGACTACGAGATCCATGCCTCGACCGACGCCGAGTGCGCCGACGGCGCGTACGAGAAGGTCGCGGAGGGCGGCTTCGGCGGGGAGCTCGCCGACGCCTCGACCGAACGGGTGATCACCCTGGACGAGCCCGTCGAGGCGACCTGCCTGAAGGTGGTGTGGCTGAGCTCCTGGGGCGGTCGCGCCGAGGACCCGGCGACCTCCCCGCCGGAGGAGGTCGCCTCCCTCGCCGAGCTGAACGTGGACGTCGTCGGCGAGCCCGCCGACCCGGACCCGATCGTGGTCGACCCGCCCGAGGGCACGGTCGAGATCAGCGACGGGGACCTCGCAGTGCGTCTGCACCCCGACTTCCCGCAGGTCGTGGACTACACCCTGGGCGGTGCGAGCCTCGCCGGCCGCTACGGCGCCGCGCTCACGAGCCTCGAGATCGACGACGTCGAGCGCGACGTGGAGGTCTCCGCGCCCGAGGTCTCCGCCGACGGTGCCTCGGCGACCTATGGCCTCACCGTCCCCTCCCTGCCCGGGGTGTCGCTGGACGCGGTGCTCTCGGTGGAGGAGGGCGTGTTCACGTGGACGCTCACCGACATCGTCGATCCCGAGGGGGCGGTGCACCGGATCGCGGTGCCGCGCCTGGACCTCGCCTCCGCCCACGGCGCCGAGGACGGCGCGCAGCTGGTCGCCGCGGACCTCAGCGTGGACCGCGCGAGGAGCGGCGACCAGTTCTACGATCTCGCCTCGCAGCAGCCCGGCACGGCCGTGACCGACCGCGCGCACGTGGCGCTGCTGGCCGGGGCGGAGCTCGCCGCCGGCTTCGAGACCAACGCCGTCGAGGACAACACTGCCGGCGGTGCGACCGCGGGCCGCGTGCAGAACGACAACTCCCGCTACGTCGCGACCCTCGCCCAGGGCGACGGCGCCGTCTACGGCACCGTCTCCCCCGGCACCTTCGTGGTGCGCGGCTCCACCGCCGACCAGGGGATCGGACCCGACGAGGACCCCTTCGTGCGGGTCCGCCTCGCGGCCGACGCGAACGGTGACGGCTCGCTGGACTGGCAGGACGCCGCGATCGCGGCGAGGTCGATCGCCGAGCCGATCAACGGCGCAAAGCGGGTGCCGACCGACGTGATCAAGCGGATCCCCTTCAACATCGTCTCCCAGGCCACGCACCCCTTCCTGCGCACCCTGGACGACACCAAGCGGATCGCGCTGGCGACCGACGGGCTGGGCCAGTCGGTGATGCTCAAGGGCTATCAGGCCGAGGGCCACGACTCCGCCCATCCGGACTACGCCGGGCACTACAACCAGCGAGCCGGCGGGAAGGAGGATCTCGACACCCTGGTCACCGAGGGCGAGGACTGGAACGCCACCTTCGGCGTGCACGTGAACGCGACCGAGTCGTACTCGGAGGCGCACGCCTTCTCCGAGGACCTGCTGCGTTCCCCGATCGAGCCCGGCTGGGGCTGGATGAACCAGTCCTACATGATCGACGGGCCGAAGGACCTCGGCACGGGTGCGGTGCTGGACCGCTTCCAGGACTTCCGCGACGAGGCGCCGGACAACCTCACCTTCCTGTACATGGACGTGTACTACCCCAACGGCTGGGAGGGGCAGCGCCTCTCGCACGAGCTCGAGGCGCAGGGCTGGGACGTCTCCACCGAATGGGCGGACAAGATGCCGCGCAGCTCCACCTGGTCCCACTGGGCGACCGACGAGAACTACGGCGGCTCGACCAACAAGGGCCTGAACTCGCAGGTGATCCGATTCCTGGACAACTCCCGCAAGGACGTGTGGAACCCGGATCCGCTGCTGTCGAACGCGAATGTGCAGGAGTTCGAGGGCTGGACCGGGCACCAGGACGCGAACGCGTTCTTCGACACGGTGTGGGAGCGGAACCTGCCCACCAAGTTCCTCCAGCGCTCTGACATCGTCTCCTGGTCCCCGGCGGCCGACGGCACGGAGGGCCGGATCCTGCTGGCCGACGGGACCGAGGTGACCTCCCCGGTCACCGACGTCTCCGGCACCGAGATCCCCTCCGACCGCACGATCGCCACGGACGGCGCGACGGTCTACGAGGACGGGAAGTACCTGCTGCCCTGGGGCGGCGAGGGGGCTGGCACTGCGGACGCCGGGACCGGGGGCACGGAGGCCTCGGGCGCTTACGCCGACGGGGCGGGCGCCGACGCCGCGGGCGGCGCGGAGCGGCTCTACCACTGGAACCCCGAGGGCGGGACCTCCACCTGGACGCTCACCGGCCGCTGGTCGGGGCAGTCCGAGCTGGTCATGCACCGCCTGACCGACGACGGCCGCGTGGACGAGCAGCGGGTGCCTGTGGTCGACGGGACCGTGACCCTCGAGACCGAGGCGGGCAGCGCCTACGTGCTCCACCCGTCCGACGAGCTGCCCGAGCCGGTGGACCCGGAGTGGGGCCTCGGCACCGCCGTCGCCGACCCCGGGTTCTTCTCCGGGACCCTCGACGAGTGGCGGGTGCAGGGGACGGCGTCGGTCGAGACCGACGAGTTCCGCAACCGCCAGGCCGTGCTGGAGGGCCCGGGCACCGCGTCGATCGCGCAGCACCTGCGCGATCCGGCGCGACCCTCGCGCCACCTCCCCGCGGGCACCTGGTCTGCCTGGGCGTGGGTGGAGATCGAGCCCGGCCAGACCCGTGAGGTGACCGTCTCCGCGACCGGCGGCGGCGTCACCCCGGTCGAGCACCAGGCCGCAGAGGGGCGGGGCGTGGCGAGCACCGTCACGGCCTCCACCGCGGTGAACGCCACCGCCTCGGACACCAAGCACGGACGGCACTTCCAGCGGGTGCGCGTGACCTTCGAGTCGACAGGGAAGCCGGTCGAGCTCGCGATCTCGGCCGGGACGGGCGAGGCGGCGGTGCGTGTGGACGACGTGCGCGTGGTGCCGTTCACCCCGTCGGCCGACCCCGCGCCCACCGACGAGACAGTGCTGTTCACGGACTTCGAGCACGTGGACACGGGCTACTGGCCCTTCGTCACCGGGAAGGACAGCATCGGCGGCGACGCCCGCACCCAGCTCCAGGAGCGGCACGAGCCGTACTCCCAGAAGGGCTGGTACGGCGTGGACCAGGACGGCAGGGCGGTCGAGGGCGGCAAGCTCACCGACAACGTGCTGCGCGGCGACTGGTCGCTGATGGCGAACGAGGAGAACGAGGGGCTGCTCCTGCGCACCACGCAGGCCTCGATGCCGCTGGTGCCCGGCCACCGCTACCGCGTCACCGTCGACCACCAGACCGCCTTCGCGGAGACCTATCGGCTCGTGGTGGGTGAAGACGTGGTGGGCGGCGGCACCGCAGGTGAGGACGCCGTAGGCGACGCCACCGCGGGTGACGACGCGGCCGGCGGCGGCACTGCGAGTGACGACGCGGCGGGCGACGGCACCGCGGGTGACGACGTGGCGAGCGGCGGCTCCGCAGGTGAGGACTCTGCGGGTGAGGACGGCGCGGCGGAAGGGGAGGTGAGCTCCGAGGTCGTGCAGACCCAGGCGCTGCCCGAGGCCCGTTCCACCGAGCAGGCGGTGCTCGAGTTCACCGCCTCGCCCGACGCGGACGTCACCTGGATCGGGGTGGAGAAGCTCGGCGGCGGCCGCCAGGCCAACCTCACCCTCGACGACCTCCGCGTCGAGGACCTCGGCGAAGGCTGACCCGCACCAGCACCGCCAGCACCACCACCACCAGCACCAGCACCAACACCAACACCAACACCAACACCAACACCAACACCAACACCAACACCAACACCAACACCAACACCAACACCAACACCAACACCAACACCAACACCAACACCAACACCAACACCAACACCAACACCAAGAATTGCGTGATTCTGAGCCAGATCAGGGCACTTTCTGGTTCAGAATCACGCAATTCTCCGCTTCGGTGGGCGAGGCAGCGCCGGCCGGGCGAGGGTGGTGCGCAGCGGCCCTGCACGAACGGGCGTCAGGCGGCACGGCGCGGAGCTGAGCGCCTCGGCGTGCCGCTGGACGCCCCTTTCTGCTGCGCGGCCCTCGGCCCGACCTCGCCCGGACGCGGCGTGCTCACGCCGGCGGAGCGTCGGCCCCCTCGGCGGCCGCCCCGCCGTCGGCGGGCTGCGCCGGGGTGAAGCGCACGGTCTTGACGCGTCGGTCGTCGACCTCGACCACCTCGAGGGCGCCGCCGTCGATCTCGACGGCGTCCCCGGCCTCGGGGATGCGGCCCAGCTGCGCCATGAGATATCCGCCGACGGTCTCGTAGCCGCCGGTGTCCGGCAGGGCGATGGCGGTCGCGGCCTCGAACTCCTGCAGGATCAGACCGCCCTCGAAGGTGCCGTCGGCCTCGAGGATGCTGTCCAGGCCGCCGGGGGCGGGCCAGGTGTCGGCGTCGAACTCGTCGTAGATCTCGCCGACGAGCTCCTCGAGCAGGTCCTCGAGGGTGACGATGCCGTCGGTGCCGCCGTACTCGTCCACGACCACCGCGATCTGGTCCGCGTGGGCGCGCATCCGGTTCAGCGCCGAGAGCACCTGGACGGTGCCGGGGATGTGCTCGATGGGGCGCACCAGCTCGGCCATGCGGGTCGCGGCGGGGTCCTCGACCAGGAGCATGTCGCGCACGTGCACGAAGCCGAGCACGTCGTCGACGTCCTCGCCGGTGACCGGGTAGCGGGAGAAGCCGGTGGCGCGGATCGCCTCGCGGCTCTCGGCCACGCTCTGCTGCCCGTCGAGGAAGTGGACCTGGTGGCGGGGCTGCATGACCTCGACGACGGTGCGCTCGGAGGCGTCGAAGACGTCGGCGAGCACCCGCGACTCGGCCTGGTCCAGCGCGTCGGAGTCGCGGACCATCGCCTTGATCTCCTCGGCGGAGACCGCCTCGCGGTTCGCGTTCGGGTCACCGCCCAGCAGGCGCACCACGAGGTTCGTCGAGGCCGACAGCAGCCAGATCACCGGGCGCATCAGGCGCCCGAACAGGTGCAGGGGCGGGCCGACGATCCTGGTCATCCCCAGCGCGTTCTGCATCGCGAGGCGCTTGGGCACGAGCTCGCCGAGCACGAGGGAGAGGTAGGCGATGACCAGCGTCATCCCGATCAGTGCGGCCGTGCTCGCCGTGCGCTCGGGCAGCCCCAGATCAGCGAGCACGGGCACCAGGGACGGTGCGATCGTGGAGGCGCCGTAGGCGGAGGAGAAGAAGCCGGCGACGGTCACGCCGATCTGCACGGCGGAGAGGAACTGATTGGGGTCGCGGACCATGGTCGCGGTCTTCTCACCGCGCGGCCCGCTCTCCTCGAGCTGGTCGATCTGCGACTCGCGCAGGTTCACGATCGCCATCTCGGTGCCCGCGAACACCCCGCCGATCAGCACGAAGAGCAGCACGAGGGCGATGTTCACGAGCACGGAGGGGTCCATGGGCCAAACCTACCGGTGTCGGGACCCGGCGGCTGAAGGCGGCCTGCGCCGCCCCGGTCACAGCAGCGGCAGCAGCTCCTGCCACACGGCGCGGAGGATCTCGGCGCCGCCGCGACCCTCGAGATGCGAGGTCACGGTGAGCACGGCCTGCTGCGCGGGAAGGACCAGCAGGAACTGGCCGTAGGCGCCGTCGGCCCGCCAGGCGCCGTCGACCGTGCAGTCCCACACCGCCAGCCCGTAGCGGACCGACTCGGGCTCGGGGTCACCGGTCGCGACCCAGGAGGTGTCGGCGTGCAGCGCGTCGATCCATTCCGCGGGCACGAGCTGGGTGCCCTCGTGCGCGCCGCGCTGGAGAAGGAGTCGTCCGATCCGCGCGAGCTGCCCGCTCTTGAGATGCAGGCCGGTCGCGCCCCAGCTGTGCCCGTCACGGGTGGTGAACCACTGCGGGTTCAGGATGCCCAGCGGTGCGAACAGGCGCGGCATCAGCCAGTCGCGCAGGGTCTGCCCGGTGCGCTCCCCGATGATCCGTGAGAGCAGGAAGATCGAGCCGTTGGAGTACTCCCACCGCTCCCCCGGCGCGGCCGTGAGGTCGGTGCCGAGGATCAGCGCGGTGAGGTCCGCGTGGTCGCGCTCGGCGTCGAGGAAGCCGAGCACCGGGGAGCCGGAGGTCATGGTCAGCAGGTGCCGGATCCTCACCGCGTCCACGCCCTGGCCGTATCCGCCGTCAGGGGCGGGGAGGTGGTCGACGATCAGGTCCTCGACGTCCAGCAGCTCCTCGGCCTGCGCGATCCCGACGGCGAGGGCCGTGACCGTCTTGGAGACCGAGTAGACGTTCTCGGCGGTGTCCTCGACGAAGCGGTGGGAGAGCTCCGCATGGCCCTCGCGGTGCAGGTGCAGGGCCCGGACCCCGAGCCGCTGCTCGAGGATCCGCTGGCGCAGCGGAAGCAGGAGGTACGGGTCGGCGGGCGGGGCGGGGGTGACGGCGGTGTCGCTCATGGCACGACCGTAGTCCGTGGCGCCGACGGATGCTCCGACGCCGACGGCGCGGAGGGGTCGGGCGGCGCCGTCGGGACGGACGGCGGCTCCGGGTCACGCGACGCCGGAGGCACCACGAACCGTGCCGAGACGTGCGCGTCCTGGGCGTGGACGCGCACCAGGACGATCCCGAGCGGATGCCCGCTGGGGTTGCCGTCCGCGACGGCGGCGGCGCACACCGCCCCGGGCGGCACGGTCACCGACGCGACCGGCGCTCCGGGGCGGTCCCAGCGGAGGGTGACCTCCCCGTCGCGGTCCGGTCTCAGGCGCCGGACGTCGCGCAGGTGCTGCAGTCCCGGGAGCGTGCCGAGCGCGGAGGACGGCATGCTCCCTCCCTCCGTCCCGGCGTCGTCGGCCTCGGCCAGCACCGTCCCGTCGCCGTGGAAGATCCACATCAGCGGGCCGGAGCGGTCGCCGTGCAGGTCCATCTCGTCGGTCCAGCCCTCGGGGGTCAGGCGGAGCGACCGACGGATCCTGCCCTCGCTCCAGCTCACCTCCGCGGAGACGTGCTCCGGCGACCAGGCGCGCAGCACGCCGTCGGCCGGACCCTGGCGCTGGTCGTGGAGCGTGCCGATGCTGTGCGCGGCCGGGGACTGCATCCATCTCGTGGCCTCGGCGGTGTACCCGCCGGATCCGAGATCGAGGCTGCGCCAGCCGCCGGGGAGCTCGACGTCCACCGCGAGCCGGTCCCGGTGGTCGTGCATGCCGACGTCGCGCCCGAACCGCATGGTCACCCGCGCCCGGTCGGAGACGAGGGTCCCGATCCCGGTGTCCGGCCACAGGAAGGAAACTCCGCGCTCCGGGGTGGCGGCGTGCTCGAGCGGTCCCCGGCCGAACACGAGCTCCGCGACGCTGGCCGGGCCCCGCAGCGGTCGTGACCCCTCGTTCGCCCAGCGGGAGCCGATCCAGAGGTCCACCGGCGCGGTCCGCTCGGGGTCGCCGCGGAACCCCCGCCCGACGACGGGTCGCTCGGGCACGACGGCGGCCGCGACCGCCACCTGCGCGGCGAAGTCCTCGAGCCGGCCGTACGGCCAGCAGTCCCCGTAGGCAGGGAGCAGACCGTCGGAGTAGGCGAGGGCCGACGGCGCGTCGACGGCGCGGGAGAGCACCTCCGCGTGCGCGGCGGAGAGCCCTTCCGTGCCCGTGGCCTCCCGGTAGGAGAGCAGCGCGGCCAGGGCGTAGTAGTGGTAGAAGGCGCTGGTCTCGTACCAGATCCCCTCCTCGCGGATCCCGTCGCGGATCTGCGTCTCGACGCCGAAGGGGCCCCGTCGGATCCGCTCCAGGAGCCGATGGTCGCCCCTGCGCACACCGCACTCGGCGAGCGCCGCGATGATCCAGCAGTGGATGTTGTGGACCATCCCGAGCTGCGGCTCCAGCAGCGCCGCGACCTGCTCCGCCAGGGCGCCCGCCGCGTCGAGGGCGCGGTCCGGGAGCAGCTCTCCTCCCCATCGGACCGCGCGCAGGAGGGCGATCGCCCAGATGGCCTCGTCGAGGCTCTGGGGCATCACCCTTCCGGTGCCGACCTTGTCCCCGTGCTCCCGGTATCGCGGGTACTCGCGCGCATAGTGCTCGAGGATCCCGAGCAGCGCCTCGCGGGCCTCCTCCCGCTCGGCGCCGTCGTCCCCGAGGCGGAGCAGCAGCACCGCCCGCTGGGCCTGGGAGGCGGCGGCGTTGTGCATCTGGGTGCGCCAGGCGCCGTCGAGCAGGTCCCCGGCGCGGACCTCTCCGCAGCCGGGGCAGACATGGTGACGCGGCCGCTGCGGATCGAAGCGCAGCCGGTTCCCGTCGTCGCAGAAGTAGTGGTGGGTCCACTCCGTGTCGGCTCCCGGGCCGGGGATGACCAGCCGGGATCGCCACCACGTGAAGTCCTCGCGGACCTGCTGCAGGATCCGTCCCGCCCAGGGAAGACTCTCCGCGCGCTGTCGGGCCGCGTCCCAGTCGGGGGTGATCGATGGGAGCGCCCGCGCGTCGACGGCGGTCACGGCGCACCTCGCACGTCGGCCCCGGGCGGGGCGGGGACCGGCCCGTCGCGCAGCGGGTCCGCGGTCTCTCGCATCCACTCCTCGAGCCGTGCTCGCAGCTCCTGGGCGACGTCCTCGAGCGCGGGATCGTCGATCCGGTTCTCGGACTCGTGGGGGTCCTCGAGGAGGTCGAACAGCATCTCCTGGGCGGGGGCCCGTTCGCCCCAGCCGTGCTCGACGAGGTGCTGCTTGCTGGGCCCGTCGTCGGTGTGGGCCAGGAGCCTTCGGTCCAGGTGCCGGTACGAGCGCACGTACCGGTGCCGGTCGGTGCGGAGGCTGCGCAGCGGCTGGTAGTCCACGTGGTAGGTGAGCTCGGAGAAGACCGCGTCGTGCAGCTGCGTCGCTGTGCCGTCCATGAGCGGCAGCAGCGAGCGGCCCCTCAGGTCCTCCGCCGGTGCGACCTCGGCGAGCTCGCAGAGCGTCGGGTACAGGTCGAGCTGGCTGACCAGCGCCTCGCAGACGGCCCCGCCACGGAATCCTCCCGGCCCTCTCATCAGCAGCATCACCCCCGTCCCGTCGTCGCTCAGGGTCCCTTTCATCCCGGGGAACGCCAGTCCGTGATCCGTCGTGCACACCACGAGCGTGTCCTCCGCCCGGCCCGAGATCTCCAGGGCCTCGAGCACCCGGCCGACGCCCTCGTCGAAGCGACGGGCGCTGGCGAGATAGCCGGCCATGTCCTCCCGCGTCCGCGGGTCGTCCGGCACCGGTCCGGGCGGTCGCAGGTACCGCGGGTCGTCCTGCGGGGAGGGATAGGGGCGGTGGGTCTCGAAGCTGCCGATCTCCAGGTAGAAGGGCCGGTCGTGCTCCCCCAGCAGGAACTCCTCCGCGGCCCGAGAGGCCTCCGCGATCCCGTGCTCCTGCGGCGACAGCCGCTCGTCGTACCCGAGCTCGGACTCAGGGTCCCGGGAGACGTGCTGGAGCCCGGCGAGCGCGGTGCGGTAGCCGGCACCGCGCAGCACATGGCTCAGGTGCCGGTGCGGGTCCCGCAGCGAGAACCCGCGATGGCTGAGCCCGGTCATCCCCGCCTCGTGCGGCGAGCACCCCGTGGTCAGTGCGGCGCGGCTCGGCGAGCAGGTCGGTGCGGCGGAGAACGCCCGACGGAAGAGCACCCCCTCCTCCGCCAGGCGCTGCAGGTGCGGGGTCGGCACCGGATGCCCATAGGGCTGGATCCAGCGGCCGGTGTCATGGGAGTTGAGGTAGATGATGTTCGGGCGCATGGGGTCCTCCGGGGACGATGACGGCCGTGGTCGGGGCGGGCGTGGTCGGGGCGGAGCGGACGCCGCTCAGCCGTCGGCCCTCTCCGCGAGGGCCTGCTGGAACTCGTCGCGCATCTCGTCGCCGCCGCCCTTCTTCCAGGACGCGACCGCGTCCGCCCAGGCGCTGACCGGTTTGCGGCCCTGCAGGATGTCGGTCTCCACATCCGAGAGCGCGGAGCCGATCTGCCGGCCCTTCCGGCTGGCGGTCTCGCTGTACAGGCCCTCGACGGGGTTGTGGGTCACGGTGGGGGCCAGTTCCTGGGTGACGTCGTACTGCGCCTGCGTCACCTCGGGGTCGCTCGGATTGAAGTGGACCCAGGGCCCCTGGGCGATGTACTTCAGCCCCAGCTGGAGCTCGCTGCGGCCCGTATCGGTGAGCACCGGGTTCGAGCCCTCCCGCTCGTGGTGGACGCCCTCGGTCCCGTAGGTGGTGAACAGGTGCTCGGCGGTGCCGAAGGGCGCGGCGAAGTAGTTCAGCACCTCCAGCAGCGCCGCCGCGCGGTCCTCGGACCCCTTGGAGATCGACGTGACGTTGTGGGTCGCCGCGCCCATGTGCACCGGCGCGACCCCTCCCCCGTCGGCCAGCGGCGGCTGCAGCACGTCGAGCCGGAACTCCTCGGGCAGGGGGAAGTTGCCGAAGTCCGGCCAACCCGACAGCGTGCCCCAGAACAGGGTGCACGTGCCGCTGACGACCCATGTCTTCCGCTGCGGGATGTTCGCGGTGAACGCATCGGGATGGACGAGCCCGTCCGCGACGAGCTTCCGCCCTGCCTCCAGCGCATCCTCCTGCCCCTCGTGCTCATGGGCGCTGACCAGACCGTCCGCATTCCCCGACCACACGTTGGGGATCTCGAACATCTGCCGGAGGTACCCGAGCGGAAGCACCGGCAGCGCCCAGCGGTTCCCGCCGGTCATCTCGCGGCACGACTCGTGGAAGCTCTCCAGGGAGCCGACGTCGACCTCGAGCCCCTCGCTCTCCATGAGATCCCGCCGCGTGTACAGCACGGTGGACTGCACGATCCCGCGCGGAATCGGGATGCTGTAGATGCGGCCACCGTGGATGCAGGCGTCCCAGGTCCGGGGCGGGACGTTGGCGAGGAAGGGGTAGTCCGCGATCGCGTTCCCGGAGAGCAGGTCGGTGAGGTCCGTCGCGCGCTCCGAGAGCATGGACGGCAGGCTCGGCACGTCCCCGGGGAAGAACGAGAAGACGTCCGGCAGCCGGTCCCCTGCGATCGTCGTGTTGAACCTGTCGGCGAAGTCGCCCGTCGGCACCACCGAGATCGAGGCCTCCGCCCCCAGGCGCTCGTTGAGCTGCTGCCAGAACTGGTTGCTCTCCAGGGCGGGAGGGGCGGGAGTGTTGGTCATGACGAAGACGCCGACGTCCTGACCGTCCCCGATGCTCCCCTCGACGACCTCCCGCGGCTCGGCGGGGTAGTCGAACATCGCGCCGCTCACCCCGGCCTCGTCGTCGCCCTCGAGGTCGAGAGTCACGCCCTCGAAGGGGATGTAGTCCGGGCGGGTCACGTCCGCGTTGTCGCCGAGCTCGGCACCTCCGCGGCCCTCGTTGCTGCACGATGCCAGGCCCAGCGAGCCGAGACCGGCGGCGGCGCCGAGGCCGAGCCCTCCGCGGACCAGGCCACGTCGGGAGATCCTCGTGCCCTGCGCGCTCATCCGTCGGCTCTCTCGGCGAGGGCCTGCTGGAACTCGTCGCGCATCGCGTCGCCGCCGCCCTTCTTCCAGGTCTCCACGCCCTTGGTCCAGTCGCTGACGGGCTTGCGGCCCTGCAGGATGTCGGTCTCGAGGTCCCCGAGGGTGGAATTGATCTGCCGGCCCTTCCGGCTGGCGGTCTCGCTGAACAGCCCCTCGACGGGGTTGTGGACCGCGGTCGGGCCCAGCTCCATGGACGCGTCGTACTGCGCCTGGGACACGGTGGAGTCCTTCGCGTTGAAGTGCACCCACGGGCCCTGCGCCATGTACTTCACGCTGAGCTGCAGCTCGCTGCGACCCTTCTCTGTGACGACCGGGTTGGTGCCGTCGAGCTCGTGATGCACACCCTCCTCTCCGTAGGCGAGGTAGAGCTGCTCCGCGGTGCCGACGGGGGCGGCGATGTAGTTCAGCACCTTCAGCAGTGTCTCGGCACGGTCCTCGGACTTCTTGGAGATCGAGGTGATGTTGTGCGTGGACGGGCCCATGTGCACCGGGGCCTCGCCGCCGCCCTCGGCCTTCGGCGGCTGCAGCACCTCGAGGCGGAAGCCCTCGGGCAGGGCGAAGTTGCCGAAGTCGGGCCAGGCCGACATCGTGTCGAAGATCAGCGGTGTGGTGCCGTTCGCGACCCAGGTCTTGCGCTTGGGCTGGTCGACGGAGAAGGCGTCGGGGTGGACGAGACCGTCGGCGATGATCTTCCGGACCGTCTCGAGAGCTTCCTCTTGATGCTCGTCCTCGTTGGCGCTGGTGAGCCCGTCGGCGTCGCCCGCCCATCCGTTGGGGATCTCGAACATCTGGCGGATGAAGCCCGTCGGCGCCTGGGGCAGCGCCCAGCGGTTCCCGCCGGTGAGCTCCTTGCAGGAGTCGATGAAGCTCTCTAGGGAGCTGACGTCGACCTCGAGCCCTTCGGACTCCAGGAGGTCCGCCCGGGTGTACATCACCGAGGTCTGCACCACTCCGCGCGGCACCGGGATGCTGTAGATCCGACCCCCGTAGATGCAGGCGTCCCAGGACTTCGGCGGGACATTGGCGAGGAACGGGTAGTCAGCGATCGCGCTGCCGGAGAGGAGGTCCGTGAGGTCTGCGGCCCTCTCGGCCAGCATCGACGGCAGGCTCGGCACGTCCCCGGGGAAGAAGGAGTAGACGTCGGGCAGCCTGTCACCGGCGATGGTGGTGTTGAACCTGTCGGCGAAATCTCCCGTCGGCACCACGGAGATGTTCGTGGGGGACCCCAGTCGCTCGTCCAGTCCCTGCCAGAAGGCGTTGGACTCACGTCCCGGCGCGGCGGGGGTGTTGGTGGGGACGAAGAACCCGATGTTCTCCCCGTCCCCGGGAGGCCCGTCGGTCACGGGCTGCGGGTCCTCGGGGTAGGCGAGCAGCGCTCCGCTGATCCCGGCCTCGTCGTCGGCCGGGAGGTCGAGGGTCACGCCCTCGAAGGGGATGTAGTCCGGGCGGGTCACGTCCGCGTTGTCGCCGAGCTCGGCGCCTCCGCGACCCTCGTTGCTGCAGGCCGCGAGACCCAGCGGCCCGAGGGTCGCGACGGCTCCGAGGCCGACGCCGGCGCGGACCACGCCGCGTCGGGTGATCCCGTGGGCGGGGGAGGAGGTGGGGGTGTTCATGGACATGGGTACTGCTCCTTGTCTCTTCATCGAGGGGTCGGGCAGGAATCGCCGGCGAGAGCGCCGGGATCCGTGGGGTCGGCGTCCTCAGCCCTTGACGGCGCCGGTCAGCATTCCCTTGGCGAAATGCCGTTGGAGGAACGGGTAGACGATCAGCACCGGCACGATGGAGACCACGAGGATCGCCATCTGCAGGGAGGTCTGCGGGGGCAGGGACGCCGTGTCGATGCCGAGGTCCTGCCCGCCGAGCTGGGTGTCCTGCACGACGTAGGTGCGCAGGACCATCTGGAGCGGCCACTTACTGGCGTCGCTCAGGTACAGCAACGCGTTGAAGAACGCGTTCCAGTAGCCGACTCCGTAGAACAGCCCGATGACCGCGAAGACCGGCTTGGACAGCGGCAGCGCGATGCGCAGGAACAGCTGGAGCTCGCCGGCGCCGTCGACCTTGGCGGAGTCGAGGATCTCCTGCGGGAGCTGGACGAAGAACGCCCGGACCACGACCACGTTGAAGGCGGAGACGCTGGTCGGGATGATCAGCGCCCACAGGGTGTCCAGGAGGCCGAGCCGCTCGACGACCAGGTAGCTGGGGATGATGCCAGGCCCGAACAGCAGGCTGATCAGCACCAGCAGCAGGAGCGGCCGATTGGCGAAGCTCCCACGTCGGCTCAGCGCCCATCCCAGCGTCGCCGTGAGCGCCAGGCTCAGCGTCGTCCCGACCACCGTGACGAACGCGGTCACGCCCAGCGCCCTGGTCACCACGCCGCCGGAGAAGATCATCTGGTAGGCGGTGAAGTCGATGCTCGTGGGGAGCAGGACGAAGCCGCCGGCCTTGATCACCTGCTCGGGAGAGGCGACGCTCGTGGCGAAGACGCCGACGAACGGGAGGATCACCAGTGCGCAGGCGATGACGAGGATGATCCCCTTGAGGACGGACTCGACCGGTCCCGGTGTCGCGACGCCGTCGATCACCCGCGGTCGTCGCCGGCGCGGGGTGCGGTGCGGGCCGGTCCCGCCCTCGGGCGGCGGCCCGGATGCGCCCGTCGGGGGCATCGTCTGGGTCTGGCTGGACGTGCTCATGCCTTGTACACCCCTTCTTCGCCGAACATGTGGGCGATCTTGTTGGCCATCAGGACGAGCACCAGCCCGACCACGCCCTTGACGAGGCCGACGGCGGCGGAGACGCCCCAGTACCCGCCGACCACGCCGTTGTTGTAGACGTAGGTGTCGAGCACCTGCGCCACGCCGATCCCGACGGCGTCCTGCTGGAGGATCAGCTGCTCGAACCCGACGGAGAGGGAGTCGCCGAGCTTCAGGATGAAGAGCATGATGATGATCGGGCGCATCCCGGGGAGCGTCACGTGCCAGGTCTGGCGCCACCGGCTCGCGCCGTCCACCGCCGCCGCCTCGTAGAGGGACTTGTCGATGCCGGCGAGCACGGCGAGGAAGAGGATCGTCGCCCACCCCGTGTCCTTCCAGATCACCTGGGAGGTGATCAGGGCGTAGAACACGTCGGCGTTGCCGATGATGTCGATGGGCTCCCAGTCGTTGGCGCGCAGGAAGTTGTTCAGCAGCCCGGCCCCGCCGAGCACCTGCTGGAACAGCGCCACGACGATCACCCAGGACAGGAAGTGGGGCAGGTAGAGCACGGACTGGACGAGCTGGCGGACCCGATTGGAGACCAGGCTGTGCAGCATGAGCGCGAGGACGATCGGCGCAGGGAAGACGAACACCGTCTGCAGTCCGGTGATGATCAGCGTGTTCCGCAGGGCGCCCAGGAACTCGGGGTCCCCGCTGAACAGGATCCCGAAGTTCTCGAAGCCCACCCAGAGGCTCTTGGAGATTCCCAGGTAGGGCTGGAAGTCCTGGAAGGCGATCACGTTCCCGCCGAGCGCCAGGTACTGGAAGACGATGATCACGCCCATCCCGGGCAGGGCGAAGAGCAGCACCGTGCGGTCCCGCCACATCCGCTTCCACCACGGGACCCTCGGTCTGGCCGCTCGGGCACCGCCCTGCTCGGGCTCCTCGCTCCCGGCGCGCGGCGCAGAGCGCTCCTCGACGCCCGCCGTCATGATCTCGCCTCGGAGTCCGTCCGCCCGCACCCACTGCGTCGGCACACGCTTTCCTGGTCCGTGCGGCATTGCCCGCCCATTTGTCTCGCCACAGTCTGCTCCATCGCATAGTGATCGATCACTTTCGTTTACAACGTTAGATGTCCAGTGGCCGTTGCGCAATGCTCGATCCGGATCCGCTGCTCCCCGAGGCCCCGGATTCCCTGCGTCTGTCATGATCAGCGCGGGATCATCCGATCCGCCGTCGGGGCGTCCCGACGGAGAGAGCACAGGGACCACGAATGCAGAGCGACTCGACGACTGGGCAACGACGAGCCACGATCTGGCAGGTCGCAGCCGCTGCGGGCGTCTCGCACCAGACCGTCTCCCGCTACCTCCGCGGCGACACCGGCATGAGGCCGCAGAACAAGGAGAAGGTGCGCCTCGCGATCGAGGAGCTCGGGTACCGGCCGAACCTCTCCGCCCGTTCGATGCGGACCCGTCGCAGCGAGCGGATCGGCGTGCTGCTCCCGTCGACCAGTGACTTCCATGCCACCGCCCTGAGCGGCGCGATCGACGTCGCGAGCGCCGAGGGCTACGCGATCGAGGTGTTCAGCGTCGACGGCGACGCGCACGACGCCTTCGACCTGGTGCGCCGGATCGCCGACTCCGGGCAGGTGGACGGGATCCTCGCTCTGGCCCCACTTCCTCCCGAGACGGAGAACAGCTACCCGGGCCGTGCGGCCCTCGTCGCCTCTGCGGACTATGACGAGAACACCCGCAGCATGGGGGCGATGGCCGATGGGACACCCATCGCGGAGATCGTCGAGGGCCTCCACCGCCTGGGGCACCGACGGTTCCTGCACGTCACGGGCGAGTTGGCCTATGCCTCGGCCCGCAACCGCCTGCAGGTCTTCCTCGACTCCGCCGAGCGGCTCGGCATCGAGGCCCCCCGCGTGCACGCCGGCGTCTGGTCCGCCCGGACCGGCTACGACGCCCTGATGGCCCTGACCCCGCACTGGCGCCCGACCGCGGTCGTCGCAGGCAGCGACACGATCGCCGCGGGCGTCATCAATGCGGCACGGGACCTGGGGTGGCGCGTGCCCGAGGACCTCAGCGTCTCGGGCTGGGACAACCAGTTCCTCGGCGCACACCTGCAGCCCACGCTGACGACGGTGAAGGACGACCGCCGCCAGCTCGGCCGCACCGCGATGAGCCGCCTGATCGCGGTCCTCCGCGCGGAGCCCCTGCCCGAGGAGCAGGCGCTCTCGACGGTGATCTGGCGAGGATCGACCGGCCCCGCACCGGACTGAGCGGGGCCGGCTCCCGCAGTGCCGACTCGGGGCCGACCGCGCTCGCCCTCACCCGGACGAGCTCGCCCGACCCCTGCCGAGCGGGGCCGACCCCTGCCGAGCGGGGCCGACCCCTGCCGAGCGGGACCGCCGCGGTGGCGCCGTCAGCTGCGGTAGATCGTCCGCGGGCGCTGCGCGTTCTCGATCGCCGGGCCCTCCATGCTGACGCTCTCGCCGTCGATGTGCACCTTCGACAGCCAGGTCTGTCGGCCCGGGTCCTCGCCGATGCTGTCCGGCTGCCAGGCGTGGTAGACGTACCAGATCCCGTCGGAGGTCCGCACCGGCATGCCGTGCCCGGGGCCGGCGGCGACCTCGTTGGCGGACAGCACGGGCTGATCGGAGAGCTTGGTCCACGGCCCCTCGATCCGGTCGGCCACTGCGACGCCGACGCCGTAGGTCTCGTTCCAGTACTCGCCGGCGGAGTAGAAGAGGTAGTAGCGGCCGCCTTCGACGATCACCGCCGGGCCCTCGATCGTGTAGATCTCCCAGGCCTGGTCCCGCTCGAGGATCCGCGTGCGCTCCCCCACCAGGGAGAGCCCGTCGGCCGACATGCGCTGGGCGAAGAGGAACGAGTCCTGGTCCGCCGCATTGCCGTCGTTCTTCCACAGCAGCCACAGGGTGCCGTCCTCGTCGCGGAACGGGGAGGCGTCGATGCACCCGCCCTCCTCGGGCGTGGACAGCAGCGGCGCCTCCATGTCGTCGACGAAGGGCCCGCCCGGCGCGTCGGCGACCGCGACGCCGATCGACTGGCGGTCCGTGGCCTGCTCCCTCGCGGTGTAGTAGGCGTGGTAGCGGCCGTCGACCTCGATCACCTCGGGTGCCCAGTGCCGGCCGCTGCGCGACCACGGGGCGATGACGGGCTGGCCGTCCCCGACCCGCCGCCAGGTCACCAGGTCCGGCGAGCGCAGCACGGGCATGTTCCCGTCGGCGCCCGCGGTGGAGTAGAGGTAGTAGCCCTCGGGGGTGCGGAGGATCCCGGGGTCCGGCTGGTTGGTCGCGATCACCGGATTGGTGAACCCGGAGGCGGCATGGGCCGCGGACATGCCGGTCCCGGCGATCGCGGAGAGCGATCCCGTGACGAGCAGGGCGCGGCGGGAGGGTCGGGCGAGAGGCGTCATCGTCGTCGTCCTTCGTCGGGGTACGGCCCGGCCTCGATGCCGCGCCACAGACATTTCAACGTGAGAAATCCAGGTTGTCCAGACCCGTCGCCACATCGGTCCGGCACGCCGCACGGCCGACGAGCCCCGACCCGTCAGCTCCGCGCAGCCCGCTGGATCCGGGCGTCCCCGCACATCACCACGGGTTTCGACACCGTCGCCCGGGGGTGCCCGGTCCCCTGTCGCCGGGGTGGCCGACGCCTCAGATGCTGACGGGCGCGGGAGCCGCCTGTCCGGCGGGCCGGGTCACGGGCTCGAGCAGGCGCAGGCCCTCCCGTCGGCCGATCCACAGCATGAGCAGCGCGGTGAGCAGCAGCAGCGCGGCCGCGGCCGCGATCCCCCCTGCGAGCGCGGCCGCGGGCGCCGCGGCGGCGTGGACGGAGAGCGCAGCGGCCGAGGTGCCCGGGGCGGCGACGGCGGCCCCGACGGCGCCGACCCCGGCGCCCGCGCCGCTGCCCGCACCGAGAGCCACGATGGCCTGGGCGGCAAGGGTGAGCGCGGCGGTCAGCGCGATCGGCAGCTCGAGGCCGCCCGACTTCCACGCGAGCGCCCCGGCGCACAGGCCGAGGGCGAGGGCGGGCAGCACCACGGCAGGGGTCGGGTCGCGACCGATCAGCATCACGGCGGCCCCCGCGATCACGGGCAGGACCGGGCTGCGCAGCCAGGTGCCGAGCGCCTGCATCACCGTGCCGCGCAGGGCGAGCTCGAGCCCGGCGGCCTGCAGCGGGACGAGGACCAGCGCGAGCAGCACCACCAGCAGCGTCGGGACCGAGAGACCTCCCCCGACAGGTGCCGGGTCGGGAGCTCCGGCGAGCGCGCCGGCGAGCGCCGCCAGCGCCACCACCGCCAGGCCGGCCCCGGCGCCCACCAGCAGCGGAGCGCGATCGCGGCGAAGACGGGCCGCGACCGACCAGGCGGTGCCGAGCGGGCGCCAGCCGCCCACGCGCACTCCCACGATCCCGGCCGGCAGCCACATCGCCCCCATCGCGAGCGCGAGGCCGACGTCGAGCGGGCTCGTCGGGTCGCCGCTGGTCACGCCGCGGGCGATGTTCACGCCGGGCACCACGGCCAGCAGCAGCACCGCGAGCACCAGCACGACGGAGCTCAGCACCACGTAGGCGAGGAACGCGGCCCCGAGGCTGAGCAGGGGCTTCGAGGCCCGGGCCCAGGCAGGGCGGAGCGTGGCGAGGCGGTGATACGCGGTCGCGGGCGGCATGTTCTCGGCGGCGGCGGAGTCCGAGGCCGCGACCGCGGAGGTGGAGGCCGCGACCGCGGGGTCCGGCGCCGCGACGGCGTTCTCAGGCGTCACGCCGTCGGCCGCTCCCGTCGCGTCGGCCGCTCCCGTGGCGTCGGCGTTCATGCGGCGCGCTCCGCGAGACGGCGACGACGCTCCTGCTGCGCCCGGTCCTGGGCGGCGTGGGCCTGGGACGCGGCGGCGGAGAGGCCGAGGTCCTCGAGCGCGAGCGGCCGGGCGAGCGGGCCGAAGGGGCGCTCGGTCGTCGCGGTGCCGTCGGCGTCGAGGTGCAGCAGCTCGCCGGAGTCCATGAGGCGCCAGTCGGGGTCGTCGTCCATCGGCTCGCTCGCGATCACGACCGATCCCACCCCGGCGAGCTCCTCGCTGCGGGTGCGGAGCGTGGCGGAGGACTGGTCCAGCGCCTCGCGCGGCGCGGCCGCGGTCGCCACCCGCTCGAGCACCCACAGCTCGTTCGTGGCGGGAAGACGCACCGCGATCAGCTCCTCCGCCGTCAGCACCAGCACGTTCACCGAGTACACCGGCACATTCGCGCCGACCCAGCCGAGCGCCGCGACGACCCCGTCGCGCAGATGTCCCTGATGCGCGGCGACCTCGCCCGTGATCAGCGCGGCGAGCCATTCGCTGTCGGTCGAGCCGTGCACGTGATGGTCCGCGCCGAGGTCCCGCACCCGCTGCCGCATCCGCTCGGTCACCTCGAGCACGCCGTTGTGGGCGGACAGGATGCCGTCCTGCAGGAAGGGGTGGGTGTTCTCGTCGCAGTGCCCCGTCCCCGAGGAGAGGCGCACGTGGGCGATCATCGCGCGGGAGCGCAGCGAGGTCGCGATCTGCCCGAAGCGCTCGGAGGCGTAGGCGGCAACGGGCTTCTTCGCGACCTGTGGGGCGCCGTGCTCGTCGATCCAGCCCAGGCCCGTCCCATCGGCGTTGAAGCGGGACTGGCTGAGCAGCGAGAAGGGGGCGTCCAGCAGCCAGAAGTCTGCGGTCACGGGCTGGTCGGAGTGGAGGGCGAGGAGTCGGCACATGTCGTCCTCACTGTACGGCGGGACGGATGGGAGCGCCGTGAGGGCCGACACCCGGGCCCCGGGACGCCGACCCGGTCACCCGGCCCCGGCCCGGCATCCGGCATCCGGCATCCGGAATCCGGCACCCGGTCACCGGCCTCAGCACGCAGCTCCGGGCCCCCAGCACCCGGCCGCCGGCCTTTCCCTCACCGAGTGCTGCATGTGAGACGTCATGGCGCGGCGATAGCGTTCCAGACGCAGCACTCGGTGAGCACGGCGAGCTGCCTCCTCCGCCGTCGAGGTGCGGGACCGGTCACCGCCGGGGCGCTCCACAGGTCACTGCCGGGAAGGAGACAGGTCACCTCCGGGAAGGCGCGCGGGGGCGGCCGCGTTCGTCCCGGCATGAGCAGCTCCGCACTCCCCGTCCTCGGGATCCTCGGCGCCGGGAAGGTCGGCACGGTCCTGGCCCGTCTCGCGATCGACGCCGGCCACGAGGTGCTGATCGCCGGCTCCGGCGACCCCTCGCGGATCGCGCTGATCACGCAGTTCCTCGCCCCCGGCGCGCAGCCCGTCACCGCCCGCGAGGCGGCCGAGCGGGCGGACCTGGTGATCCTCGCGCTGCCGCTGGGCAAGCACGCCTCGATCCCGGCCGACGCCCTCGTGGGCAAGGTCGTGATCGACGCGATGAACTACTGGTGGGAGACCGACGGGGTGATCGAGGAGTTCGCGGCCCCCAGCGCCTCCACCAGCGAATTCGTGCAGGAGCGGCTGCCCGGAGCGACCGTGGTCAAGGCCTTCAACCACATGGGGTATCACGACCTCGAGGACCTCGCCCACCGGCCCTCGCCGCGGGCCGCGATCGGTATCGCCGGCCCCTCCCCCGCCGCCGAGGAGGTGGTGCGCCTCGTGGATGGTCTCGGCTTCGAGCCGCTGGTGATCGGGGAGCTCGCCGACGGGGTGCGCCTGCAGCCGTTCACCGAGGCGTTCGGCGCGAGCACGGATGCGGCGGGTCTGCGGCAGCTCGTGGACCGCTTCCCGGACACGGACCGCGGCCGGGAGGTCATGGCCGCGCTCGGCACGAGGGTCTGAGCAGCGCGGGGGCGTCGCGCCCCGCCGCGCCTCCAGTCGCCGACCGCCGGCCACGCTCGCAGCTCGCCGGTCCCGTTCGCCTGTTCCGGTCGCCGGTCGCCTGTCGCCTGTCGCCTGTCGCCTGTCGCCTGTCGCCTGTCGCCTGTCGCCTGTCGCCTGTCGCCTGTCGCCTGTTGCCTGTTGCCTGTTGCCTGTTGCCTGTTGCCTGTTGCCCAGCATCGGCCGCGTATCAGCGGCCGCCCGTCCCCGGCCACCAGTCACCGGCCGCACGTCATCGGCCGCACGGCCTCATCCGCCCGGTCGATCCGGGCCGCGGTCGGCCTGCCTACGCTGGGTCACCATGAGCGCCTCCCCGCCCGTCGGCACCGCCGACCCCGACAGCGCTGCCGGCGCCGTCGAGACGGTGGCCGCTGCCGGGCCGACCGGCACCGCCGGCCCCGCCAGCCCCGTCGACACCGCCAGCCCCGCCGACGCTCCCGGCCCCGTCGACACGACCGGTCCCGTCGGCCCTGCCGCGCCGTCGGTGCGCAGCCCGCGCGCCTGGGCGATCGCGCTCGCACAGTCCCTGCTCAGCCTCGGCCTCGGGCTGTTCATCTTCCTGGTCGCGTTCGGCGACCTGCTGGTCGAGTTCGACGACGATCCGCCGGCGGGGCTCCTCGCCATGTCGGGCGCCGACGCGGTGGCCGGGCTGCTGCTGTGCCTGGTGATCGGCCCTCTGCGGTTCCTGCCCCCGGGCCGGTTCCGGGCCGCGGTGCACCTCGTGGTCGTCGCGGCGGGAGGGCTGAGCGCGTGGAGCCTCCCCGCCACCGCGATCGCGCTGTACCGGATCGGACTGCGCCGTCGGCTGCTGCTCGACGGGGCCGCGCTCGTGCTGCTGACCGGAGCCGTCGCCGGCTGGACCGCGCTGGACTCCCGCCTGCGCGGCGAGAGCGACACCGTCCTGTACCTCGCCACGCTCGGGGTGATGATCGCCCTCGCACTGGTGCCGCTGCTGGTGGGACGCGTGGTCGGCACCCGCCACGAGCTGATCCGCACGCTGCGGGAACGGGCCGCCTCCGCCGAGCGCGAGCGGATCTCCGCCGAGCGGGAGCGTGCGTCGGCAGAGCGAGAGCGGGCCTCTGCCCAGCGCGAGGCCGACGCTCTGCGCCTGGGCCGCGACTCCGAGACCGCCCGGGTGCGGGCAGAGGAGCGGGCGGCCCTGGCCCGCGACATGCACGACAGCGTCTCTCACCACCTCTCCGCGATCGCGATGCACGCCGGGGCGATGGCCTACCGGGAGGACCTCGACCCCGCGACCCTGCGCCGCACGGCCACCACCGTCCGCGACGCCGCGCAGCAGGCCAACCGCGAGCTGAGGGAGGTGCTCGTCGCGCTGCGCACCAGCGACGACGCCACTCCGCTCGCGACCGTCCCGACCCTGCAGGAGACGATCGAGCGGGCACGGGCCGACGGGCAGACGGTCGATCTCGCCCTCGAGGACCTCGCCCCGGACGACCTCGAGCGGCTCGGCCGCGGCACCGTCGTCGCCCTCGCCCGGATCCTCGCCGAAGCGCTGCTCAACGCCGCCAAGCACGCCCCGGGCAGCACGGTCGCCACGACCCTCGCCCGCCACGACGGACGGGTCACGCTGACCGTCGCCAACCCGCTGACCAGGGACGAGGTGAATCGCCGGGACGAGGCGCTCTCGACCGGGCACGGGCTCATCGGCATCGAGGAGCGGGCCCGTCTGCTCGGCGGCGGGGCCCGCTGGTCGCGCACCGCGGACACCTTCGAGATGGAAGCATGGCTGCCATGGTGAACGAGGCGACGGAGGCGGGGACGCGGCGGGTGCGGGTGCTGCTGGTGGACGACGAGGCGTTGATGCGCTCGGGCCTGCGGCTCATGCTCGACGGGGCCCGCGGCATCGAGGTGGTGGGCGAGGCCCGTGACGGCCAGGACGCCCTCGACCTGCTGCCCGACCTCGCGCCCGACGTGGTGCTCATGGACATCCGCATGCCGCGCACGACGGGTCTCGAGGCGCTGAGGACGCTGCGCGAGCGCGGCGAGGAGGTGCGCGTGGTGATGCTGACCGCCTTCGACACCGACGAGTTCCTGCTCGAGGCGCTGCGGGAGGGGGCGGCGGGGTTCCTGCTCAAGGACTCCCCGCCCGAGGAGGTGGTCGAGGCGGTGCTCGCCGCCGCCGAGGACCGGCCCCGCTTCTCCCCCGAGGTGCTGCGGAGGCTGGTGCGGCTCGCGGCAGGTGCGGGCGCTGCCGGGACAGGGGCGGACGCGGCGGCCTCGGGCGCAGGTGCGCCGGACGCGGGCGCAGCAGCCGCGGGTGCGCCCGGGACGCCGGCGGCCGACGAGGCGACCGATGCTCGCGGGGACGATCCGTCGGCCGCCGCCCCGCCGACCGCCGACTCCCCCGCGCCGGAGGGCATCACGGAGCGGGAATGGGAGGTCGCCCGTCTGGTCGCCCAGGGCCTGGCGAACCAGGAGATCGGCGAGGGACTTTTCATGTCGGTCGCGACGGTCAAGACACATCTGGGACGGCTGTACCAGAAGCTGCAGGTCACCAACCGGGTGCAGCTCGCCATCCGCGTGCTCGAGCTCGGCGGCTGAACGGCCGTCCCCCACGACCTCCGAGCCGACGAGCACCCCCGCAACCGCCGATCTCCTCGTATCCTGGAGCCCGGATCTCAACGGGGAGGTTGCCATGGACGCGCACGTCAGCAGGACGCCGGAGCACACGGCCGCAGCGGAGAGGCGTCCAGGCGGGTCCCCGCACGTCGGCCCGCCCGGAACGGGCGAGCCGCCGGTGGTCACCCTCTGGGAGCAGTTCGGAGCGGGCGCCGACGCGATCGGGCGCGAGGTCGCCCAGCGGCTCGGACTGCCCTACCACCCGCAGGCCTTCAGCTCGGAGGAGATCGAGTCCGACGAGGGTCGGTCCCGCGCTCCCTCCCCCGAGCAGCAGGCGGTCCGGCTCGAGAGCAGCCTCGCCCTCGCGCAGGTGTTCTCCGCGATGGGCGCCGTGTACGGAGGGTTCGACGGGCGGGACATCATCGACGCCCAGGAGCAGAAGCGCACCCTGATCGCCGAGAACGACGCGACCGTGCACCGCTTCGCCCGGGAGGGAGGGGTGATCGTGGGCCGCAATGCGACCGTGCTGCTCGCCGATCGGCCCCGCACCCTGCACGTGCTGCTCACCGCCGACGTCGACGTGCGGATCGCACGTGCCGCCGAGCGCGCAGGGATCTCCCGCGACCGTGCGGCGAAGCGGCAGAAGCGCGAGGACGCGGTGCGCGTGGACATGTCCCGCGCGCTCTACGGCTGGGACCCCGGTCGGCACGAGCACTACGACATGGTCCTGAACACGACCCGCCTCTCCCCCCACGCCGCGGTGGAGGCGATCGTCCACGCGGTCGCAGATCCCGGCTCTGCCGCGTGACGGGGTCGGTCGCCGGGCCGCTGCGGATCTCTCCTGCCTGCGACGACAGGACGAGACGGCCGTGCTCCGCCCTCCCCGCGCCGTCGGGCGCGCACAGCGTCGCCGCCGCGGAGCACGGCATACTGGGCTCGCGATCGGGACGGCCGCACCCTCCCTGCTCACCGCACTCCGCACCCGCACCCGCACCCGCACCCGCACCCGCACCCGCACCGAGGTGACCATGGCTCGCATCCTCGTCGTCGAGGACTCCCCCGACGTCCGCGCCCTGGTGGCCGAGACCCTGCGCGGCGAGGGCCACGAGGTGCTCACCGCCTCCGACGGCCTCGACGCCCGCGCCGCCCTCGACGGCGCCGCGGCCGACGTCGACCTGGTGGTGCTCGACCTGATGCTCCCCCACGTCGACGGCTCGGTGCTGCTGGCCGAGATCCGCCGCGGCAGCGACCGGCCCGTGCTGGTCCTCTCCGCGAAGGACGCCGTGTACACGAAGGTCGACATCCTCCGCCTCGGCGCCGACGACTACGTGACCAAGCCCTTCGATCTCGCCGAGCTCACCGCTCGGATCGAGGCCCTGCTGCGCCGGGCCGCCCCGTCGGCCGCTCCCCGGACCGCACCTCTCGTCCACGGTCCGCTGTCCCTCGACCCCGGCACCGCGCGTGTGCACCTCGAGGACGCCGAGATCACCCTCACCGCGACCGAGTACCGCCTGCTGCACCTGCTGCTGGCCTCCCCCGGGCAGGTGTTCTCCCGCCCGCGGATCTACGAGGCCGTGTGGGAGGAGCCGTTCGTCGGCGACGACGCCGCGGTCAAGACGCACGTCTCGAACCTGCGCACCAAGCTGCGCGAGGCCGCCCCGCATCTCGACCCGGTCGAGACCGTGTGGGGGCTGGGCTACCGGCTGCGCGCTCTCTGACCTCGACGACCACAGCGCCGCCGGCCCCGCACGGACGGGCCGCCCGTCCGATCGGGATCGACGCCCGCGCACCGGCGCGGCCGCCGGCCCCGCCCCGTTCCCCACACTTTCCTGACCTCTCCTGCCCCGCACCCCACCCCGGCCTGACCTCTGCTCCGTAGCGTCGTCCCCGACACGACGAACCAGAGAGGAGTCCGGCATGAGCGACACCGTCCTCACCACCCGGGACCTCACCAAGCGCTACGGCGACCACGCCGCGGTGCAGTCGGTGGGGATCCGCCTCGAGCGCGGCAGGATCTACGGACTGATCGGCCGCAACGGCGCCGGCAAGACCTCGCTGATGCGCCTGATCTCGGGACTGTCGATCCCCACCTCCGGCAGCATCGAGCTGTTCGGCTCCGGCACCGAGCGCCCCCGCACCGAGGATCTCGCCCGGATCGGCACGCTGATCGAGTCCCCGTCCCTGCACGGCGGGATGACCGCGAGGCAGAACATCCACCTGCACCGGCTGCTGCGCGGTGTGCCCGATCCCGCCGTCGAGGAGCGCCTGCTCGAGGTGGTGGGACTGGCCGACACCGGCCGGAAGAAGGTGCGCGACTTCTCCCTCGGCATGCGTCAGCGGCTCGGGATCGCGCTCGCCCTGATCGCGGACCCCGAGCTGCTGATCCTCGACGAACCCGTCAACGGGTTGGACCCGCCGGGCGTGGTGGAGGTGCGTCGCCTGGTGCGCTCCCTGGCCGAGGAGCGCGGCATGACGGTGCTGATCTCGAGCCACAACCTGCCCGAGCTGTTCCAGACCGCCACCGACTACCTCATCGTCGAGGGCGGCGAGCTGCGCATGACCCTCACCCTCGCCGAGCTCGAGGCGCGGACCCAGCAGTTCCTCGAGATCGCCGCCGAGGACACCGCCCGCCTGCTCACCGTGCTCGAGGAGACCTGGCCGGACGCCGAGCCGCGCGTCATGCCCGGCGGGACCGTGCGCCTGCCCCATCACGCCGAACAGGCCGAGCAGGTGCTGCGCGCCCTCGTCGCCGCCGACGTGTGGCCCACGCGCCTGGCCCGCGAGGGCGAGAGCCTCGAGTCGTTCTTCCTGTCCGTCGTCGGAGGAGAGAGATCATGATCAACCAGCTGCGGGGGGACCTGTACGCCGTGCGGCACAGCGGTCCCGTCCTCATCTGCCTCGGCGCCAGCGTGATCGCCGCGGCGCTGTACACCGTGCTGCAGCACAGCCTCGCGGCCGGCGACCTCGGCCCCGAGGCGGCCAGCGGAGTCCAGGTGCTCAGCGACGTGCTGATGGTCTCCCTGATGGGACCGCTGCTGTTCGGGGCGCTGGTCGCCCAGCCCTTCGAGACGAAGTCCGTGCACAACTCCCTGCTCGCCTCGGGACGCGGCGCCTTCGTGGCGGCGAAGACGCTGCTCACCGCCGCCGTCGTGACCGCCCTGTCGCTCCCCTACGGGATCGCGGCGCTGCTCGGGCTCGCGTCCGGGGAGGAGTTCGCCCCGGCGATCCCCACCGCGTTCTCGCACCTGCTCGCCTCGGGCGGGGACGTCGACGCCGCCCGGGTCGGGGAGGTCCTCGCGATCACCGTGACCATGGCCGTGCTCACCACGGCGAAGCTCGCCGTGTGCCTGCCGCTGGCGATCCGCCTGCAGCGCCCGCTGGTGGTGATGGCGATCGGGTTCGTCTGGGGCTTCCTCGCCGATCTGATCGGCACCACCGCGGCCGACGTCGAGGGGCTCGACGCGCTCGTGCGCCTGACCCCCTTCGCCGGCGAGCACGTGCCGACGGCCGACTCCACCGGAGGCGAGCTCGTGGGCACCCTCGTCGTCTCGCTCGTGTTCATCGCGCTGATGGGAGTGCTGGCCTGGCTGCTGTTCCGCCGGGCCGACGTGAAGTGAGGCGGTGAGCGGGGCTCTGCGATCATGGCAGCACGGCCCTGGCACCCCGCCCGGGCCGCACCCCGTCCCGTCGATCCCGGGAGGCCCGATGACGGTCCTGCTCGTGGTCCTCGCCGCGCTGTGGATCGGCACCGCCGCGTATCTCGTGGTCGTGCTGCGGCAGGTCAGCGCGGTGCGTCGGCAGCTCGAGCAGCGTGCCGGGCAGGACTCCCCGTCGGCCGTGACCCTCGCGCTGGTGGTCCCGCAGCTCGAGCAGCTCACCGCCCGGGTCAACGAGACCGTGGAGCGTGCGCGCGAGGCCTCGACCCGCACCCGGGCCGAGGAGCGACGCATCCGCTCCTTCATCGCGGATGTCTCCCACGACCTGCGCACCCCGCTGACCTCGGTGCGCGGCTACCTGCAGCTGCTGGAGCGGACCGAGCTCGACGCGGTCCAGCGCGAGCGGCTCGCCGCAGCGCACCGGCAGACCGTCGAGCTCGGCGCGCTCGTGGACCGGCTGTACGAGTACGCGTACCTGCTGGACGTGGAGCCGCGGCAGGAGATCGAGCAGCTCGACATCGGGCTGCTCGTCGGCGAGACGCTGCTGGGGATGACCGGGGAGATCGAGGGCGCAGGGCTCGAGGTGGCGCTGGATCCGCCGACGGGCCTGGTGCTCACCACCGACCGCGAGATGGTCACCCGGATCGTGCAGAACCTGGGGCGCAATGCCGTCCAGCACGGGCGCGGGACCTTGGACGTCGAGGTCGCGGCGTGGAGCGACGCGGCGCGGACAGGCGTCGAGCTGCGGTTCCGCAACGGGGTCGCAGACGGCGCCGAGATCGACACCGCGCGCCTGTTCGACCGCTTCTTCACCACGGACGCCTCCCGCTCCGCCCGCACCAGCGGGCTCGGCCTAGCGATCGTGCAGGTGCTCGCCACGGGGCTCGGCGGCACCGCCTCCGCACACCATGACGAGAGCGCGGCGACGCTCGAGATCCGCGTGCGGATCCCCTCGGCCGAGGCCCCGGCCGCGCGCTGACCGGGGCGGGCGGCCCGAGGCGTCCTTGCCCGAGACCGCGGCGCGGGGCCCGAGGCGTCCATTCCCGGGGCGGGGCCCGTTAACCCCGTGCCTCGCGCCCGAGGCCCCGATAGTCTCCCGGCCATGTCCGCCGCTCCCGCCCCTGACGCACCTCGTCCGGCCGCGCCCGGTCCGCCCGAGGGCGTCCCGACCGCGCTCCGTCCCTCCGCGCTCCGCGCCGTCGGCCCCGAGACCGGCTATCGCGAGGTCGAGCAGATCCTGCGTGCCGAGGGCTGGACCCCGTGCGGAGAGGGAGACTGGGCGTTCGCGCTCGCCTCCCCGGACGGTGCCGCGGCGGCCCGGATCAGCCCCTTCGACCCCGTCGGCCCGTACACGGCACAGCTCTACGCGGAGGCGGCCACGACCGGTGCCGTGCCCCGAGCTCACCTGTATCGCCGCCTGGCCGGCGGGGCGGACCTGCTGGTCATGGAGTTCCTGCAGCCCGTCGGCGAGGAGGAGGCGAAGGGCTTCCTCGAGCGCGCGCACCGCGGGGAGGGTGAGCTCGCCGCGGTCTCCGAGGCGGTGCACCGGATCCATGCCGCGGCACGGGCCGAGCTGCCGTGGTGCGGGCCGCTGGACGCCAACCCCTCGAACGTGATGCGCGGCGCCGACGGGCGCCTGGTGCTCATCGACCCGTTCTACGCCGACGGCCCGGCCCTGTACGGCCTGGCGCACGAGGACCCGGATCGCTTCGTGACGACGCTCCCGCCGGAGCAGCGCCGTCATCTCACGGAGATCCCGCTCGGGGCGTCGGGGCCGTGGCCGCAGGAGGAGCGGGAGGCGCTGCGCAGGCGTCTGCAGCGGGCGGACCGCGAGCGTCCGGCCGAGCAGCTCATCGCCGAGGCGTCGAGGGCCGACGTGGACGGCTGGGGCTTCGGCTGGCTCGAGGGCCGCGCCACCGAGGAACGTCCCGCGTGGGGCTATGCGCGGCTGCTCGCCGAGGCCGTCGCCGGCGCGGGCGTCGCGATCGACCTCGACACCGGCGGCGGCGAGGTGCTCGGGCAGAGCCCGCGCCTGGCCCGCGACCAGCACGTCACCGAGGGCTGGCCGCCGAACGCGGAGCGCGCCCGGGCCCTGCTCGGCCCGCGCGGCGTCACCGTGCACGAGATCGCGCCGGGTGCCCCGATCCCGCTCGCCGACGGGGCCGCGGACCTGGTCACCTCCCGCCACCCCGTCGCGCCCGACTGGGCCGAGATCGCGCGGGTGCTCGCCGCGGGCGGGCAGTACCTGGGCCAGCACGTCGGCCCCGGGTCGGCGTTCGAGCTGATCGAGGCCGTCCACGGCCCGACCACCGAGGCGCAGCGCCGCGGCCGCCACCCGGACGACGAGGTCGCTGCGGCCGACGCCGCCGGGCTCGAGATCCTCGAACGGCGCGAGGCACGGCTGCGGATGGAGTTCTTCGACATCGGGGCGGTGACCTGGATCCTGCGCAAGTGCCCGTGGTGGGTGCCCGGATTCTCCGTCGGGACCCACCACGCGCAGCTGCTCGAGGTGGATCGGATCATCCGCCGCGACGGCGTGTTCGTCGCCCATTCCACGCGGCACCTGCTGCGTGCCCGGCGGCGCTGACCTGCGCTGTCCGGGCCACCGGTCCGGAAGAGCGCCTGAGCCGGAAGAGCGCCGGGGCCGGAAGGGCTCACGGGCCGGAAGGGCGCCCGGCCGGTAAGGGCGCCCGGGCCGACCCTTCCGCACCGCATCGCCACCGGCGACGGGGCGCCCGTCGGCCTCAGCGGGTCGTGGCTTTCGTACCGGGGCGGGTGGTGCTCTCTCCCGGGGAGAGCGCGCCGACGACCTCGTGCGGGACGTAGGGCGACTCGAGCGCGGCGATCTCGTCGGCCGTGAGCTCGAGGTCGAGCGCGCCGAGCGCCCCGTCGATGTGCGAGGTCTTCGTCGCGCCGATGATCGGCGAGACGACGGGGCCCTTCGCGAGCAGCCAGGCCAGCGCCACGTGCACCCGATCCACACCACGCTCCTGCGCGATCCTGGCGACCTGCTCGACGATCGCGCGATCGGTCTCCTCGGTGGAGTCGTACTTCGACTTCGCTGTCTGATCGGTGCGGGCCCGCTCGGTGTCCGCGTCCCAGTCGCGGGTGAGGCGCCCGGCGGCGAGCGGGCTGTACGGGGTGGAGGCGACGCCGAGCTCGCGCAGCAGCGGCATCATCTCCCGCTCCTCCTCGCGGTAGAGGAGGTTGTAGTGGTTCTGCATCGAGACGAACCTCGTCCAGCCGTTCACCTCGGCGACGTGCTGGGCCTGCAGGAACTGCCAGGCGAACATCGCCGAGGCGCCGAGGTAGCGGACCTTCCCCGAGCGGACCAGGTCGTCCAGCGCCTGCATCGTCTCCTCGATCGGGACGGTGTGGTCCCAGCGGTGGATGATGTACAGGTCGATGTAGTCGGTGCCCAGTCGGCGAAGGCTCGCCTCCGCCTCGGCGAGGATCGCCTTGCGGGAGAGCCCGCCGCCGTTGGGGCCCTCGTGCATCCGGCCATGCACCTTCGTGGCCAGCACGATCTCCTCGCGCCGGGCGTAGTCGACCAGGGCCTTGCCCACGATCTCCTCGCTGCGGCCGATCGAGTACACGTTCGCGGTGTCGAAGAAGTTGATGCCCGCGTCCAGGGCGTGCTTGATGACGGGACGGGAGTCGCCCTCCTCGAGGACCCACGGGTGGATCCAGCGCTCTGCGCTCCCGAAGCCCATCGTGCCGAGGCACAGCCGCGAGACGTCCAACCCGGTGCGGCCCAGCTTCACGTACTCCATGAGGTACTCCTCCTGCTGCGGTGGTGCGGGCGTTCCTCGCCCTCGTGGACCATCCTGACCCTCCCCGCGCCGCGGAGGGAGAACCTGGCAGGGCACCCCTCACGCCGGCGCCACGGACCGATGCCCGCCCTGCGCCGTCGCACCGCCCCGCACCGCACCAGTCGATCGACGATCCGCACCACCGCCGCCAGGGTGGTCGACGAAATGCGCCACCTCCGCGCGGTCGTTCGACGTTCCATACCGGAAAGCTGGTGCGGAACGTCGATCGACCCTGAGCGCTGCGCGCCGACCTGCCATCCTGGGCGCCACCGACCCGAAGGAGCGCCGATGCCCACCTCGCCGGATCACGTCGCCGATCTCGGCCGCGCCAGGATGCTGTTCTCCCTGCTCGCCGCGCCGAAGCTGCGCCGCGGGCTCGCCCGGAAGCTGGCAGGGGACCCCGCCGACGCTGCCCCCGCCGAGGATCCGTCAGTGAGCGGACCGCTCGCACGCCTGGACTGGATCAGCGAGGACGGCGCCGTCGACGACGAGCTGCTGCGGCGCATCGCGGCGACTCTGGCGCTGATGCGGTCGGACCGGGCGATCCTCGAGGTGCCACGGCTGGACGGTATGCCGGTGGAGACCGAGGAGTCGCGCGAGGTCAGCGGCCGGATCGCACGTCTGGTCTTCGAGCGGGCGGGCAGGGATCGCCGGCTCAGCGAGCCCGAGCTGAACGCCGCGATCGCGATGTTCGCGGACGATGTCGCGCTGGTGCGGCGCGACGCGGTCGACGTCGGCGTGCTGGAGAGGTCGGCCGACGGCTCCGAGTACCGCCTCGCCCCGTGATGGCTGCGTCTCCCCCGGGGACGGGCTATCTCCTCCGGCCGCCGCCGAACAGTCGGGCGACGCGCTGGATGGTGGGGAGGATGACGACGAACGCGATCCACCAGTAGCTGAAGTCTGTGCGGAAGAAGACGATCGCGACGACGACGATCACGAGCGCGGGGACGAGCGCGCCGAGCACCTGCGTGAGCGTGGGGGTGCGGGCGGCGTCGGCACCGAGCCGGCCCCGCTCCCGGTCGGAGTCGTCGCCGCCGTCCTCGCCGAAGGATCCGAAGCGGGGCGCGGAGTGCTCTGAAGCCTGCGCGGCGGACGGGTCGAAGTCCTGGTCAGCGCTCCGTCGACCGCTGCCCGCGCCGAAGTCGGAGGACCATCCGTCCCCTGAGGCAGGCAGCGGACCGGCGTGCCCGTCGGCCCCGGATCGGGGTGTCACGCCGTCTCCGCCGCGGTCCTTGCCGCCCAGCCAGGAGGGGTCGCCGCCCGGTCCGTGCCCCTCGTTCCCCCGTGATGTCGCCATGGCCCAAGGGTAGACATCTCCGGCAGAACGTGCGCGCTCCGGACGGGTCCGCGGCACCGCGCGATACCGTCGGCGGCGTGATCCACCTCGACGACGCCCAGGTCAGCACCCTCCTCCCCACCCCGCTCGAGCAGGTCGCGCTGATGCGCGAGACGCTGCTCGCTCTCGCCGATGGCTCCGCGTCGGTGACGCCGAAGTCGCAGGTCGTGCACGAGCCGGGCGGCTTCGCCAATGCGATGCCCGCCGCCTGGCCATCACGCGGACTGCTCGGGATCAAGTGGGTCACCGTCACTCCGTCGAACCGCGAGCACGGCCGGGAGATGATCGGCGGGCTGATGGTGCTGTCCTCGGCCGACGGATCGACCCGCGCCACGATGGATGCGGCCGAGCTCACCGCCCACCGCACCGCCGCCGTGACCGGGGCGAGCCTCGCGCTGGACGATCGATCGATCACCTTCCTCGGCACCGGCGTGCAGGCCCGCTCCCACGCCCGGGTCATCGCGGCGCTCGACCGCGGGCCGCTGACCGTGTGGGGCAGGCGCCGCGAGGCGCTCGAGGAGCTGACCGCCTGGTGCGCCGAGCACACGCCGAGCCTCGAGCTGCGGACCACGACGGACCGCGCCGAGGCGCTCGCGAGCGCGGGAGTCGTGATCAGCGGCCTGCCCATCGGGCTCTCCGACCAGGCGCTCCGCCCCGGAGAGGTCGCCGCCGACGCGACGCTGCTGCCGCTGGACTACGCCTCGGTGGCCGGCTGCCAGATCTCCCGCACGGGCACGGTCGTGGCCGACGACCCCGCCCAGTTCGAGTCCCTGCGCCCCCTCAAGCACGGCGCGGACTACCCCCGCGCGAGCGGGGCGACCGGCGACCTGCTGCGCACGGGCCGGCCCGACGGCCTGGTCGTGGCGCAGAACCTCGGCTCGGGCCTCGGGGACGTCGTGCTCGCCGACGCCGTGGCCCGCGCCGCCCGAGCCTGACCCTCGCCACAGCACCCGCCGGCCCAGCCCCCGCCGCAACCTCCCTCTCGTCGCGTCCCGCCGCTCTCACTCGATATGATGATTTCATCATGCCGCTATCCCGACGTCAGCGCCCCCTCTACGAGGTGAAGGCCAACCTCTTCAAGGGTCTCGCCCACCCCTTCCGGATCCGCATCCTCGAGCTCCTCTCCGACGCCGACGAGGTGAGCGTCGCCGACCTCCAGGCGGAGACCGAGCTCGAGGCCTCCCATCTCTCCCAGCACCTGTCCGTGCTGCGCCGCCACCACCTCGTGGTCTCCGAGCGGCGCGGCAGCCACGTCTACTACCGCCTGGCCGATCCGAGGATCCGGGAGCTCCTCGCCGTCGCCCGCGCGCTGCTGCTGACGATGCTCAGCGAGGACACCGACCGGCTCTCCGAGGCGCAGTCCCTCCCCGAGTTCGAGGGCGTCGGCCGATGAGCTCGCCCCCGCCTCCCTCGTCCTCCACGGCGTCCGACGGCTCGACGCGACGCCCGTCGGCGTCATCCGCCCACGGCCCGTCGGCCGGCCCCGTGCCATCGGCCGCCCCGCCACCGACTCTCGTGCAGCGGACTCGCGCGGCGATCGCCCGCTCCCGCGACCTGTGGCCCGCGCGCGAGGACTACCGCCTCGTCCCGAGGACCTGGCGGAAGGATCTCGTCGCCGGTGTGACCGTGGGCATCGTCGCTCTGCCGCTGGCGCTCGGCTTCGGCGTCAGCTCCGGGCTCACCGCCGAGCAGGGGCTGATCACGGCGATCGTCGCCGGGCTGCTGGCGGCCGTGTTCGGCGGCTCGAACGTGCAGGTCTCCGGGCCGACGGGCGCGATGGTGGTGGTGCTCGTGCCGATCGTCGCGACCTACGGGGTGGGCGCGATCGCGGCCGTGACCCTGCTGGCCGGGCTGATCGTGCTGGTCACGGGACTGCTGCGGCTGGGGAAGGTCGTCTCGATCATCCCCTGGCCGGTGATCGAGGGCTTCACCCTCGGCATCGCCTGCATCATCTTCCTGCAGCAGGTCCCGCAGATCGCCTCGGCCTCCCCCGCCGGGCCGGGCGAGCACAGCTCGAACGCCCTGGCCGCGGCGGTGCAGTCGCTCGCCGGGGCAGACCCGGTCCACCTGGCGTGGGCGCTCGGGGCGGTGGCGATCGTCGCGGCGTGCATGGTCCTCGCCCCGCGGATCCACCCCTCGGTCCCCGGCTCCCTGATCGGGATCGCGGTGGTCGCGGTGCTGGGGGTGCTGCTGCCGACGCCGCTGGCGACCATCGGGACCATCCCGGCGAGCCTGCCCGCCCCCTCGCTGCCGAGCATCGATCCAGCGCTGCTGGGGGTGCTGCTCCCGGCCGCGGCCACGGTCGCGGCGCTGGCGGCGATCGAGTCGCTGCTCTCGGCCCGGGTGGCCGGCTCCATGGCGGACACCGGCGCCTTCGACCCCGATCGGGAGCTGGTGGGCCAGGGCGTCGCCTCGATCGGTGCGTCCCTGTTCGGCGGCATGCCCGCGACCGGGGCGATCGCCCGCACCTCGGTCTCGGTGCGCTCCGGTGCCCGCACGCGCCTGGCCTCGATCGTGCATGCCCTGGTGCTGCTCGCGGTGGTCTACGTCGCCGCCGGCCCGGTGGGCACGATCCCGCTGGCGGCGCTCGCCGGGGTGCTGTTCATGACGGCGATCCGGATGGTGCGCATGGCGACCGTGCGCTCGATCATGACCTCCACCCGCTCCGACGCCTGGATCTTCGTGATCACGGCGCTGATCACGGTGTCCTTCGACCTGATCTGGGCGGTGCTGATCGGGGTGGTGCTCGCCGCGGTGGTCGCGCTGCGCGCAGCCTCCCGCACAACGGGCGTGAGCCTCGAGCGGATCGAGGCCGAGGAGCCGAGCCCGTCGGACGATGAGATCGTCGCCGTCCGCTTTCAGGGCCCGCTGTTCTTCGTCTCCTCCGAGCGGGTCTTCGAGACGGTGATGGCCGTGGGCCGGCCGACGGTCGTGATCCTGCGTCTGGCGCGCCTGGAGCGGGTCGATGCCAGCGGCGCGCAGGTGCTGGCCGAGATCGTCCGCGGCCTCGAGCGGCGCGGGATCACGGTGCTGATCAAGGGAGTGCAGGAGGCGCACGAGCCCCTGTTCCGCCGCGTCGGCGTGCTCGCCGCGCTCCGTCACCACAGGCACCTGTTCGTCGACTTCGAGAGCGCGCTCGAGCACGCCCGCTCGCACGTGGAGCGGGCGCGCCGCACGGTCGAGGCATGACCGCCCTGCGCATCGTCGCGCTTGAGGACACCACCGCCGCCCACGTCTCCGACGGGCGCGGAGTCGCCACTGGGGTGGTGCCCGGCGCGGTCCCCGAGGTCTGTAACGTCGGCATGCTCGAGGCGCATCGGGGTCGCGGGATCGGCACCGCACTGATGGCCGAGGCGGAGCGCCGGGCAGCTCCGGCCGATCGGCTGCGCCTCGGCGTGGGAATCGACGATCCCGCGGCGCGTCGGCTCTTCGAGCGACTCGGCTACCGGCCGACGGGCGAGGTCGAGACCACCACCTACGACTACGTCGACGCCGACGGCATCACCCGCTCCGCCACCGAGACCGACGGGTGGCTCGAGAAGGGCCTCACGGACGGCTGATTCCATCCGCGCAGGCGGGTCAGGGCCCACAGAGCCGACAAGGCAGTGCTGACCCTCCCTACTCCCCGGTATCCCGTCTGAGGTGTCGGAATGGGGGCAGGATTCCGACAGCTCAGACGGGATACCCCCGAGTACCCAAGGTGATCCGGTCAGCCTCCACCCGGCCAGGCGATCCGGTCAACCGTCGCCCCGTCAAGCGATCCGGAGCGACTCACCCGGACAGGTGATCTGGAGCGCGTCGCGCAGTCGGGTGATCCTGTGCTCGGCCTGATCGTGGGTCAGGCCGCGCGGACCTGGGCGGCGCGGCGCAGGCCGAGCTCCTCGCTGGTGCTCCAGCCGCTGAACAGAGCCTCGCCCGGCTCGAGGTCGCGGCCGGTGGCGAGGGCACCGAGGTGCACGGGCTCGTAGCCGATGCGGTGCAGCAGGGCGCCGACGAGCTCCGCGGCCCGCTCGTCGTCCGCGGCGAGCGCGATCGCACGGCGGGCCGGATCGGCGGTGTCACGCCCGTGCTCCTCGACGTCGTGGTAGCCGATGTGGTTGAGGGTCTTCACCACGTGCGCGCCGGGCAGGCGGGCGGCGAGCAGCTCGCTCGTGGACAGCTCGCCGGCGTGGTCGCCGAGCTCGGCGCGGGCGGCGGCGACGGCATTCGCGTCGACCTCGCCCCAGGGGTTGGTCGCATCGACCACCACGGCACCGTGCAGGGCGTTCGCCTCGAGGGTCAGGGCGACGTGCAGGGGCACGGTCACGGCGACGACGTCGCTGGTCGCGGCCAGATCGTGGAGGCCGACGCGGCGAGCTCCGGGGAGCTTCGCGGCGAGCGCGGGGGCGGGGGCGGCGGCCCGACCGGCGACGGAGACCTCGAGCCCGCGGCGCAGGGCCGCCCGGGTCAGGGCGCTGCCGATCTTGCCCGGCCCGAGCACGCCGAGCCGCGGGGTGTGCGGGGTGCGCACGGCGAGGTCCGCGGGGAGGCGGACGGGTGCCACGGCGACAGCCGCGGAGCCGACGGCGGCATCAGCCGCGGGTGCGGGACCGTCAGCTGCGGCGGGTGCGGAACCGTCAGCAGCCGTGGGCTCGAGCTCGGCCACCGCGAACCCCGTCGCGGTCGCCGGACCTAGGCGCGCGCCCACGGACGCAGCGCGCCCCGGCTCCCCCGTCACGGGCTGCGGCACACGGCGACCCAGCGCCGTCTCGAGCAGCTCGCGGGCGAGGGCGTCGTTGCGGCGGTGGCAGGGGGCGTTGGTGCGCGGCCGGGCGAAGGCGCCGATGGGCAGCTCGGAGGTCCAGGGGCCGACGGCCCACAGCCGCTCGTGCGGGGTGCCGTCGGGGCCGATCACGCGGTGGCGGGCGTCGACGTCGAGCGTCCCGGGCGAGGAGACGGACTCCCGACCGACGGGCTCGCTGCCGACAGGGCCCCGCCCCGCAGCCTCCCCGCCGCCGGCGACCAGGTCGCGCAGCAGCGGGTTGGTGGACTCGACCAGGGACGGCTCGGGCAGGAAGGCGTCGACGAGGGCGTCGGCGACGATCTCGATCCCGGTGGCGCCGCGGGCCCGGAAGCGCCCCGCCTGCTCGTCGGCCGTGACCGCGAGGCCGGGGCCGAGGAAGCGCACCACGCCGGCGCGCTCGAGGGCGAGCAGCTGGTGGAGGCGGTGCGGCGGCGGGCCGGAGTCGACGAAGCTGAACAGGGAGTGCCACCAGCGGGGGTAGCCGCTGGCCGCGCCGCCGCGGAGGCGGGAGGTGGGAAGCTGGTCCACGAGCACGCCGTGCAGGCGCAGCAGCAGCTGGAAGAGGGTGCGGGCGGCGGTGACGTCGCCGCCGGTGCGCTCGCGCAGGTCCGCCTCGATGTGGCCGACGACGGCGTTGCGCGTGGCCTGCTCCGCGTACTGGGGCAGGGTCGTCGCACCGAGGCCGGCGAGAGGCTCGTCGAGCCAGGTGAGCGGCTCCTCCCCGGGCAGCGCCTCGGGCGCGCCGGGAACCTGCTCGGCGATCTCGGCGGCGATCAGCGGCACCACGTCGGCGCGGAAGTCGAGCAGGCCGTGCTCGTCCTCGCGGGCGCGGAGGTTCGCGGGCGTGACATGGACGAGCTCGCCGAGCCCGGTGGAGGCGCCCTCGTCGCGGACCTTCGAGTGGTAGGGCACGCCGCGGCGGGAGCCGACCCAGAGCAGCGGCTCCTCGCCGGAGGGGAGGTACTCCAGGCGGCCGGCCTCGACATCGGCGGAGACCGCGGCGGGTGCGTCGCCGCCTCCGACGGGCACCGCGACGGGCTCCCGGTCGGCGGGCACGAACCGGCCGCCGCGCCCCTCGGTCAGCAGCGCCACGAGGTCCACGAAGGCCAGGCCCATGCCGCGCACGATCACGTCCTGGCCGGAGCCGAGCAGCTCGAGCTGGGCGTCGGAGGCCTGGGAGGGCGCGAGGTAGGTGCCGCCGTGGCGTCGGGCGAAGGCGGCGAGCTCATGGCGGGCCGCGGTGGGGCGGGCATCGGTGTGCCCGGCGGCGAGCAGCAGCAGGTCGGCGGTCAGAGGGGCACGGTCCTCCAGCTCGACCCGCCAGGTCCCGGGGCCGACGGCCGCGTCCGCAGCGGGACCGGCCGGGCGGGCAGTGGCCTCGTCAGCGGTGCCCGGGACCGCACCGTCGATCCGGCGGGCGCAGTCCTCGTCGGCCGCACGCACGGCGGTCGCGGTGGTGCGGTGCACGGAGACGGTGACCGTCGAGGGCAGCGCCGCGAGGACCTGCCCGAAGAACCATTCGAGATAGAGCGCCTGGACGCGACGGGAGGCGAAGTCGGTGGCCTGAAGGGCGTGGATCTCGGCGAGGCGGACGGTGCCGGCGGTGGGGGCGGCGATCGTGCCGCTCCGGATGCCGTCGGCCCACTCGGCGAGCGACGGGCCGGCGACCACGGGTCCCTCGGCCTCGACGGTCTCGTCGGTGAAGATCGAGACGTCGGCGGCGCGGGAGTTCATGAGCAGCAGAGGACTCTCCTCGGCGCGCCAGATGCGGCCGGCGCCGGGCATGTGCGGATCGACGATGTCCACGTGCAGTGGCGCGGCGGCGAGACGACCTGCCGTCCCGGGCCCGGAGGCGTTCGCGCCGAGCCGCTCGAGCACGCCGATCGCCCGCGGCCCGCCGCCGACCATCACCAGGCGGGTGGGGACGTCGCGGGGGGCGACGTCCGCGCCGGTGACGGACTGTGCGGTGTGCCGGGAGTTCATCCGTGCGGGTCCCTTCTGAGGTGCTTCTGTGTCGCATCGTGACGTGCCATAGTCGTCACCTTGCATCTCCATTAGATTCGCTTATAGCGTCGGGTCTCGCAAGCCTCGACCGCTCCTCGGTTCACGTTCCGTCACGGAAGGCACACCATGACCTCCTCCGTCGTCACCCACGACACCGCCGGCCGCCCCGTCGCGCCCGGCGCCGCCTCGGGGCCCGACGCGACGTCGTGCCCGCCCGGGAGCGTGCCGTCGGCCGCCCCGTGCGACGCCGACGCGAGCGCCGGCGGCTCCGGCGCCTCGGCCTCCGGCGCCCCGGGCCCCGGGCCCCGACGGAACGGAACGCGCCGGCCGCTCCTCCCTCGGCGCCGTGAGCGACGCGGAGCTCTCCCGGCTGCGCGTGGTGCCGGCCCGCCACCCGGGCCGGATCGTGCTCGCGGTGATCGTCGGCCTTCTCGCCGCGGCGGTGCTGTGGTCCTTCGCGACCAACCCGCGCTGGGAGTGGGGCGTGGTGGCGCAGTGGTTCTTCGCCGAGTCGATCATCCGCGGCCTGCTGGAGACGCTGAAGCTCACCGTCCTGGCCGGCGCCGTCGGCTTCGGCCTGGGGCTCGTCCTCGCCCTCATGCGCCTGTCGAAGTCCTCCCTGATCTCGGGCGTGAGCTGGACGTTCTCCTGGATCTTCCGCTCCACGCCGCTGCTCGTGCAGCTGCTGCTGTGGTACAACCTCGGCTACCTCTACGAGCGGATCTCGCTCGGGATCCCGCTGACCGACGTGACCTTCGTCGACGCGCGCACGAGCGACCTGATGACCCCCATGCTCGCCGCGATCCTGGGCCTGGGCCTGCACCAGGCCGCCTACGCCGCCGAGCTGATCCGCGGCGGGATCCTCTCGGTGGACCAGGGCCAGCTCGAGGCCGCCAGCGCCCTCGGCATCCCCGCCCGCGACCGCTCGCTGCGGATCGTGCTGCCCCAGGCGATGCGCGCGATCCTGCCCACCGCCTTCAACGAGATCATCGGCCTGGTCAAGGGCACCTCGATCGTGTACGTGCTCGCGCACGCCGAGCTGTTCTTCACCGTGCAGCTGATCTACGGCCGCACCCAGCAGGTGCTGCCGATGCTGCTGGTGGCGACGGTCTGGTACGTGGTGATCACCTCGGCGCTGTCCGTCGGGCAGTACTACATCGAGCGCCACTACTCCAAGGGCGCCGTGCGCACCCTGCCGCCCACCCCGCTGCAGCGGCTCCGCGCCCGCCTCGGCCGCCGCCCCGTCTCCGCAGGAGCCCCCGCATGAGCCCGCTGACCTCCCTGCTGCGCCGCTCCGGTCGCGGCACGGGCACCGCGAGCTCTGATGCCCCGTCGGCCGTGCGCGCCGCGCAGCCGGAGCCGTCGGCCGACGGCTCCCGCGGCGGACTCGTCGAGATCCGCGGCGTGCGCAAGTCCTTCGGCGAGCTCGAGGTGCTGCGCGGCATCGACCTCACGATCTCGCCCGGCGAGGTGACCGCGATCCTGGGCCCCTCGGGCTCGGGCAAGTCCACCCTGCTGCGCACGATCAACCACCTCGAGCCCGTCACCAGCGGTCTGATCAGCCTGGACGGCGAGGTGATCGGCTACCGCCGCGACGGCGACCTGCTGCACGAGCTGCGCGAGCCCGAGGTGCTGCGCCAGCGCACCGAGATCGGGATGGTGTTCCAGTCCTTCAACCTCTTCGCCCACATGACGGCGCTGGCGAACGTCGCCGAGGCGCCCCGGCGCGCCCTCGGAGTGCGGCGCCGGGAGGCGGAGGCGCAGGCCCGCGAGCTGCTCGCCCTCGTGGGGCTCTCCGACAAGGAGCGCGCCTACCCGCGCCAGCTCTCCGGCGGCCAGCAGCAGCGCGTCGCGATCGCCCGCGCCCTCGCCCTGCGGCCGAAGGTGCTGCTCTTCGATGAGCCGACCAGCGCGCTGGACCCGGAGCTGGTCGAGGAGGTGCTCGCGGTGATCCGCTCGCTCGCGAGCGCCGGGACCACGCTCGTGATCGTCACCCACGAGATCTCCTTCGCCCGCGACGTCGCCGACGCCGTCGTGTTCATGGACCAGGGCCGGATCGTCGAGCAGGGCCCTCCCGCCGAGGTCATCGACACCCCCGCCCATGAGCGCACCCGCGCCTTCCTGCAGCGGGTCCGCACCGGCACCGCACCGGCGCCCGAGGACGCGACCGACGGCGCCGATCCCGCCGACGTCGCCTCCCTCGACGCCCGCACCGACTCCCCGCCCGCACCCCGCACCACCCCCGAGGACCGCTCATGACCCGCTCACCCCTCTCCCCGCCCGGCGCCGCGCACTCCCCGCTGCGCCGCCCCACCCGACGCACCGTGGCCGCGGGCGGGCTGCTGCTGCCGCTCGGCCTGCTCTCCGCCTGCGCCGACCCGGTGCCCGCCACGACCGGCGGCGCCGCGGCGGGGGCCGACGGCTCCGGCGACCCGGAGGCCTCTGACGGCGGCGGCGAGGCCGGCGGCACGATCGACACCTCCGGCACCCAGGAGCTCATCCGCGCCACCGCGGACGAGTCCCTCGCCGCGCTCCTGCCCCCCGAGATCGCGGAGTCGGGTGCGCTCCGCGTGGGCATCAACGGCTCCGGCTCCGCGCCGCTGTCCTTCCTGGCCGACGACAACCAGACCTACATCGGCTCCGAGATCGACATCGCCCGGATCGTCGCCGACAAGCTCGGCCTCGACTTCGATCTGCGCCTGACCACCTGGGAGAACTGGCCCCTGAAGCTCGAGGCCGGGGAGTTCGACGTGGTCCACTCCAACGTGGGCATCAACGCCGAGCGGCTGCAGAAGTTCGACTTCGCCTCCTACCGGGCCGCCTACATGTCCTTCCTCGTGAAGAAGGGGGCGGAGGGCTGGCTCGAGGATGCAGACTCCCTGTCCGGGAAGATCATCGCCGTCGGCGCCGCGACCAACCAGGAGCGGATCCTGATCGACTGGAACGCCGAGCTCGAGGCCGCGGGCAAGGCGCCGGCGGAGCTGAAGAACTACTCGACCGAGGCGGACACCCTGCTGGCGCTCGGCTCCGGCCGGGTGGACGGCTACATCGCGCCCTTCGCCTCGCTGAGCTTCGTGGCGGCACGCCGCGACGACGTCGAGCTGCAGGGCCGCATCAACGCCGGATGGCCCGACGAGACCCTCGTCGCGGGGACCTTCCCCGCGGGCAGCGGCCTCGCCGAGCCGTACGCCGCGGCGCTGAACGCGCTGATCGAGGACGGCACCTACGCCCAGGTCCTCGAGCGCTGGCAGCTGTCCGAGGAAGCCCTGACCGAATCCCGCGCCCACACCCAGGAGAACCCGTGAGCACCACCGTCACCTCCGACGAGAGCTCCGCGTCGAGCGCGTCGCTCTCCGCAGCCGCGGCCGACGGGTCGGGCGCCCTGCCCGTCCTCGCCGTCGACCTCGTCACCGCGCCGTCGCTCGCGGGCTCCCTCGCCCCGCTCGCCCGGGGACTCGAGGAGGCCGGGGTCGGCGCGCTGACCCTCAGCGACGGCGGGCTCCACCCGGTCCACGTCGCGGCGCACCTCGCGCCGCTGACCCGTGCGCTCGGCCTGCTGCCCCGCACCGACGCGATCTACGTCGAGCCGTTCCATCTGGCCACGCAGCTGATGAGCCTGGACCACGTCAGCCACGGCCGGGCGGGCTGGCTGCTGCAGGCCGAGACCGATCCGTCGGCGGCCGACGCGGTGGGCCGGGACGTGCTGGGTCTCGAGGCGACCGCGCGCGAGGCCGCCGACGTGCTCGGCGCCGTGCGCACGATCTGGGGCACCTGGGCGCCCGACGCCGTCGTGCGCGACACGGACCGGGGCGTGTACCTCGACGCCTCGCGGCTGCAGTACGCCGACGTGGAGGCCGAGACCTTCTCGGTGCGCGGCCCCGCGATCACGCCCCGCTCCCCGCAGGGCCTGCCGCCCGTGCTCGTCGCGGACACCGACCGTGAGGCGGCCGGCGAGCGCACAGCCACCGAGCTCTCCGACGGGCGGGTGCTGGACCTCGACGTCTCCGGCGGTGCGCGCGCCGAGGAGATCGCGGAGAGGATCGCATCGGCCACTGCGCCGCCGGCCCCGCCGTCGGCCCCTGCGCAGCAGGTGAGGCTCGTGCGGCTGGTGGGCCTCGACCTCGAGGCCGATCCGCTGGGCACCGTCCGGCAGCTGGCCGAGGACCTCCGCACCCGCGGGCTCATCTCCCCGGCACCGGCCCCGGGCGAGACCCTCCGCGACCTGCTGGGACTGCCCGAGACCCCCTTCGACCTCGATCCCTCCCGGCGCGCCGACCGCGCCCGCCTGACCCGCGAGGAGTCCGCATGACCACCGCCCCCGCCCCCTCTGCCGCCCGTGCCGAGGCGCCGCTCTCGCCCGAGGCGGCGGAGCTCGTCACCGGCCCCGCGGAGCACCCGCTCCACCCCGAGCACACCCCCACCGGGCAGCTCTCCTTCGGCGTGTTCTTCCAGGGCGTGAACTCCTCGACGGTCTGGCGCCTGCCCGAGAGCGGGGACCAGGTCGCCTGGGAGTCCTTCGAGTCCCTGGTCCGCACCGCCGAGCGCGGCGTGTTCTCCGCGTTCTTCCTCGGGGAGGGGCTGCGCCTGCGCGAGCACCGCGGGGTGCCCTTCGAGCTGGACGTGGCCGGCAGGCCCGATGCGCAGACCCTGCTGGCGGCGCTGGCCGCGACCACGGAGCACATCGGCCTGGTCGCCACGCAGAACACCACCTACAACGACCCCGTCGACCTCGCGCGGCGGCTGCAGACCCTCGACCTGCTCTCCGGCGGCCGGGCCGGGTGGAACATCGTCACCACCGACAACGCCTGGACCGGGGAGAACTTCCGTCGCGGCGGCTACCTCGACCACGCCGACCGCTACCTCCACGCCGAGGCGTTCGTGCAGGTCGCCGAGCAGTACTGGCGCGGGGAGCAGATCAGCCACGACGGCGCCCACTACTCGGTCCGCACCCAGGGCGACCTGCCCCGCTCCGCGCAGGGCCGCCCCGTGCTCTTCCAGGCCGGCGCCTCCCCCGCCGGGCAGGACTTCGCCGCCCGCACGGCCGACGTCATCTTCTCCCCGCACGGCACCCTCGCCGCGGCCGCCGAGTTCCGCCGCAGCATCGTCGAGCGCACCGTCGCGGCGGGCCGCGACGCCTCGACCGTGAAGATCCTGCCGGGCGCGGAGATCATCCTCGCGCCGACGGTGGCGGAGGCCGAGGAGAAGGTGCGCTGGGTGCGCGACCTGCAGATCGGGCCCGAGCAGGCGATCGCGCTGCTCGAGCAGTACTGGGGCCGGGATCTCTCCGACTTCGACCCCGACGGTCCCCTGCCGGACGTGCCGCCGGAGGTCGTGGAGTCCGGGGTGACCCGCGGCAGCGGCTTCCAGTTCGCGAAGGCCGAGGAGCTCACCCGGCAGTGGCGGGAGGAGGCGGCCGAGAAGGGCCAGTCGATCCTCGAGTTCGCCCGTGTGAAGTCCGGGGCGCGCCGCGGGGCGTTCACCGGCAGCTACGACCAGGTCGCCGACCGCCTCGTCGAGTTCGCCCGGCTCGGCGCGATCGACGGGCTGAACATCACGCCGTGGCTGATCCCCTCGGGGCTCGACGACATCGTCGACCACCTGATCCCGCGCCTCCAGGAGCGGGGCGTCTACCCCACCGAGTACGCCGGCACGACGCTGCGCGAGAACCTGGGCCTGCCCCCGCTCTGAGCTCCGCCGCGCCCCGACTCCCCCGAACCGCCCAGAACGCCGTCAGCGAAGTCATAAGCCAGGCTTGCCACTGGCGGCTACCATGGTCGTCATGGATCCCCGCAGGCTTCTCATCTTCCGGACCGTGGTCCGCAACGGCTCGATCGGCGCCGGGGCGCGCGAGCTGGGCTGGACCCAGCCCGCCGTCTCGCAGCACCTCGCCGCGCTCGAGAAGGAGGTGGGCACGCAGCTGCTGCTGCGCTCCTCCTCCGGCATCACCCCCACGGAGGCCGGGGCGCGGCTCGCCCTGCACGCCGAGGCGGTCGCCGCGCAGCTGCACGCCGCCGAGGAGGAGCTCGCCGACATCACCGCCCTGCGCCGCGGGACCGTGAGGTTCGGGACCTTCCCGTCGGCCGCGGCGGTGCTGCTGCCGCCCGTGCTCGCGCGTCTCGGCGAGACCGCACCTGACCTGGACGTCACCTTCTCCGAGCTCGAGCCGCCGGACGCGGTCCCGGCGGTGCGCGAGGGCGATCTCGACCTCGCTCTCGTGTTCCGCTACCCCTGCAGCGACATCGGCGACGAGGGCACCCTGGAGTGGACCCCGCTGATCGAGGACCGCGTGATGGTCGTGCTCCCGGCGGACCATCCGCGCGCGCAGGACCCGGACCTCACCCTCGGCGACCTCGCCGAGGATCCGTGGATCGCGGGCTGCGAGCGGTGTCGGGCGAACCTGCTCTCGAGTGCGCGCCGTGCCGGTTTCACGCCGAGGGTGCGCCACTCGACCGACGACTCGATCGTGGTGCAGCGCCTGATCACGCACGGCGGCGGCGTCGCGCTCATGCCGGAGACGACCCTCGAGGCCGCCCCGCCGCGGGAGGACCTGGTCGTGCGGCACCTCCCCGACCTCGACGACCGGATGATCGGGCTGATCAACCGTCGCGGCGCGCTGTCGATCCCGGCCGTCGCCGCGCTGAAGGACGCCCTGGCCGCCCAGACCACGGAGCGGCTCGCCACCGCGGCGATGATCTGAGCCGGCACCTCGGCCTCGACGCCCTGTGACACCGCGAGCCTCCAGCCCCTCTGCGGTCGAGGCCGCCTGCACGAAGGGGCGTCACGCGGCACGCTGCGGCTCTCAGCTCCAGCACGTGCCGCTGGACGCCCCTTCCTGTCGATCACGCTCGCGCCGCTGACCGCCGTACCCTGAGCAGATGCCCGGCTCCGATCCTGCCCCTGCCCCCTCGACGTCCCGCGTCCCTGCCCGGGCGTGGCTGCGCCCGGCGCTGCTGGTGGTGGGCGGGGCACTGGCGACGCTGCTGCTGGTGCTGGCGGATCAGCGGATCGCGGCGATCGTCGTGGCCGTGTTCTCCCTGTTCATGGCGTACTGGACGAGTCCGCTGCGCTCCGGCCCTCACACCCCGCTCGCCGCCGCGCAGGCACGGGAGGCCGACGGGAGGCCCGTGACGATCGTGCTGTGGGCCCCTGGCGATCCGGGCTCGGCCCGCCTGCAGGCCGCGATCCGCAGCCCGCGGGAGGACCTGGTGTGGGTGAACGTGTTCAAGGACCCGGCGGCGCAGGCGCTGCTGTCCCGGTACGGCGGCGAGCGCATGCTCCCGCTCGCCCTTCAGGGGGAGGACGCCGCGCACATCGACACCGTGACGGAGCTCTTCGCCTTCCAGGACGAGGCCCGGCGGCCCGATTCCCCCGGCGACGATGCGGCACCGGGCCGGGACGACCCGTCGGCCGACGGGGGTCCGGACGCCTCGCGCCCCTGACAGGCGCCCCGCGCGGCCCTGACTGCTGGCGAGCGCCGGCGGCGGCGGACGGGTCAGGCGCCGGGCAGCTGCCCGATCACGACGTTCCACGCGCGTGCGGCACGGTCCGTGATCACGCGCTCGCGCAGGAACGGATCGCCGTCGAGCGCCGCGAGCGCCTCCTCGGCCGAGTCCGCGACCACGATCAGCAGCGCCTCCGAGCCGTCGTCGAGCGGCCCCGACAGCAGCAGCGTGCCCTCGCGGTGCAGCTCGGCGAGGTGCTCACGATGCTCGGGGCGGAAGGTCGCGAGCCGATCGGCGTCGTCGATGTAGGTGTACTGGACGGCGAAGACGGCCATGGGTCCCTCTCGGTGGGCGCGGTGCGGGTCGGTGGCGGTCGACGGCGGCGCCGACCGGTCTGCCGCACCCATCCTGCCGCACCGCACGCCGAGCCCGCGGGGACGTCCGGAAGCTCCCCGGACTCGTCCCCGCCCCCGGCTCGTCCCCGGCTCAGCCCCGCAGCGGCAGCCAGTCGAGCACGTCCTGGATGCCCTGGTCCCAGAAGTCCCAGGTGTGGGCGCCGGGGCGCAGCCGCGAGGTGAGCTCGACCCCGGCCTCGTCGGCGGCGGCGAGGAATCGCTCGTTCTGGTCGATCAGCTGGTCCTCGGTGCCGCAGTCGAGGAACAGCGCGGGCAGCGCGGCGGGGTCGGCGGCACCGAGCAGACCGATCAGGTCGTCGGCCGAACCGGTGATCTCGCGCCCGCCCCAGACCCGCTCGGCGAGGTGGCCGGTGTTCAGCTCGAGCGACAGGCTCGCGGGGTCCACCGCGCCGGACAGGCTCGCCGCGGCGGCGAAGCGGTCGGGGTGGTTCAGGGCGAGCTTGAACGCGCCGAAGCCGCCCATCGACAGCCCCGCGACGAAGGTGTCCTCCCGGGCGGTGGAGACGCGGAAGGTGCGCGCGACGATCCGCGGCAGCTCCTCCGCCACGAAGGTCCAGTACGCCTCTCCCACCGCCTCGTCGGCGTAGAAGGAGCGGCGCACCTCGGGCATCACCACGGCGATCCCCTTCTCGGTCGCGTAGCGCTCGATCGAGGTGCGGCGCTCCCAGATGGTGCAGTCGTCGCTGAGCCCGTGGAGGAGGTAGAGCACGGGGACCGGCGGCGCGTCGGCCGCGCCGTCGGCCCCCGCCGACCCGGCACCCGGCCCGTCGGCGCCCTCCATCCCGATCCCGGAGGCGGCCTGCGGCATGAGCACCACCATCGAGGTGCCCATGCCGAGGGACTCGGCGAAGAAGTCGGTGCGCAGGCGGATCATGTCTCTCCTCGATGAGCGGGACGGGCGTCGGCCCCAGCATCGCACCCCGCTCCCTGCCCGCCCGGCACCGCCGCCTCCCCGAGTGCCCCTCGCCGGGGCGGATGCCTACGATGGCGCCATGACCGAGACCGCTTCCCCCGCCCCTGCCGCGCCCGCACCGCATGCCGCCCCCGCCTGGGCCCGTGACGCGATCTGCTGGCAGGTCTACCCGCTGGGCTTCTGCGGCGCGCCCCGCCACCGCGAGGACCTCACGGGCGAGGGATACGGCGGGGCCGACGGGGAGAACGTCGTGCATCGCCTGCGCCGCCTCACCGGCTGGCTCGACCACCTGGTCTCCCTCGGCGCGAACGTGCTGCTGCTGAACCCGATCTTCGACTCGGTCTCCCACGGCTACGACACCCTCGAGCACCGCCGCATGGATCCGCGCCTGGGCGACGAGGCGGACTTCGACGCGCTCGTCGCGGCCTGCCGTGAGCGCGGGATCCGCCTCGTGCTCGACGGGGTGTTCAACCACGTCTCCCGCCTCCACCCCACCGCGCGCCGCGCGATCGCCGCCGGTCCCGGCACCGAGGAGGGTGCCCGGATCCGCTGGGCGGGCACGAGCCCCTACGGCTTCGAGGGCAACGACGACCTGGTCGAGGTGGACCTCGCCGACCTCGTCGTCCAGGACCGGATCGTGGAGATCATGGGGCGCTGGCTCGAGCGCGGGGCCGACGGGTGGCGGCTGGACGCGATGTACGCGGCGGGCGCCGAGGCGTGGGCACCGATCCTCGAGCGGGTGCGGGCCGCGCACCCCGAGGCGTGGATCCTCGGCGAGGTGATCCACGGCGACTACCCGGCCTTCGCCGCCGCCTCCGGCGCGGACTCGATCACCCAGTACGAGCTGTGGAAGGCGATCTGGTCCTCGCTGCGCGACGGGAACCTGTTCGAGCTCGCGCACACCCTCGGCCGCCATGAGGACTTCCTCGAGCAGTTCCGGGCGGCGGGGTCAGGCGGGCTGCCGCTGACCTTCGTGGGCAACCACGACACCACCCGCATCGCCTCTCAGCTGGAGGACGGGCGGGACCTCGCCGCCGCGACCGCGCTGCTCGCGCTGCTGCCCGGCATCCCCGCCGTCTACGCGGGGGACGAGTTCGGCGCCGCAGCGGTCAAGGAGGAGCGCGCAGGCGGGGACGACGCGATCCGCCCCTGGTTCCCGGACTCCGCCGACGAGGTCGTCACCGCGCACGAGGCCCCCGATGCCGAGGGGCCCGCGCCGCGCTCGCTGCAGCTGCTCGCCCCCGGAGCGGCCGGACGGGTCCTCGAGGTCCACCGCCGGCTGCTCTCGCTGCGACGCCGCGAGCGGTGGCTGGCCACCGCCTCGGTCACGGTGGACGAGGCGACGCTGTCGAACACCTGGGCGCAGATCGTGCTGACCCCGTCGGCCGACGGCGCGACCGGCGATGCAGCCGAGGCCGAGGAGCCCGTCGGCGCGGCCGGGGCCGCCGACGGCCCGTCCGGCGAGCGCCCCGCCCCGCTCACCCTCGTCCTGAACCTCGGCGACGAGGACCTGCCCGCCCCGGGCGAGGTGCTCGAGGCGGTCAGCGGCGCGGACATGCTCGACGGCGTCGGCCCCGCCGCCGACGGGTCGGTGCCCGCCCACGGCGTCGCGGTGGTGCGCTGAGCCGCTCCTGCTTCGGTCCGGCGACGGTCCCCGTCGCTGCCGAGCCGCGCGTCGTAGGCTCGGGGCATGAGCACCGCGATCAAGCCCGCCCCGTCCGTGAAGACCGCCCCCGTCGTCGCCGCAGGGCTGATCGGCGGCTGGCTCACCGCCCGCGAGACCGGCATCCGACCGCTCGGCGGCGTGGTCCTCGCCGCCGCCGGGATCTACGCGGGTCGCACCTGGCTCGCCCGTCGCGGCCCCGCGACCACCGCCGTGCTCGGCGCGACTTACGTGCTCGGCTTCGGACTCTCGCATCCGCTCGCGAAGAAGATCGGGTCCTGGCCCGCGGTCCTCACCGTGACCGCCGCCTCCGCCGGGGCCGCCGCGCTCCTCTCCGACGCCGCCTACGGCGACTGGCTCCCCGCCGACGTCGAGGACTGAGCCCCCCCCCACGCCTCCCCCGTCCCCGAACGGAGCGGGAGACCCGGACCCATGCCGGGCATGCCGCTCGATCGCATGAGACGTGTCGGAATGCGGACGGATTCCGACACCTGACACGGGATCGGCCTCACCCGGGGTCGACCTGCATCGGACCTGCGCAGGAACAGCACCGGAACCGCGCCGGGGAGGGCGGGCGCGGGCAGGTCCCGACGGTGCCATCCTGTCCCGAGACCGGGAATGCGCTGTCTCCCGTCGCGATAGTTGACTAGGCTAAGTCCTCGTCCCCGACCGCCGGGGGCGCACTCCCCTCTGAGGATTCCTTTCCCCATGCTCGGCACCATGAGCCGCCTCTGGCAGACGGTCCGCCCCATCAGAATCCGCCTCTATCTCGGCCTGCTCAGCGCCATGACGGCCTCGCTCGTGGCCCTGATGATCCCGCAGGTCCTCCAGTTCATCGTCAACCGGCTCGGCAGCGACGCCACCGCCATCACCATCTGGACCGGCGGCGCGATCGTGCTGGGCCTCGGCATCGTCGAGGCCACCCTGATCTGGCTGCGCCGCACCTTCGCGGTCGCCCCCTCGACCACCGTGGAGAAGCAGATCCGCGTGGGCTTCTACCAGAAGGTCCAGAACCTGCCGGTCACCTTCCACGACGGCTGGGGCTCGGGCCAGCTGCTCTCCCGCATGATGAGCGACATCAACCAGATCCGCCGCTGGATCGCCTTCGGCATGATCATGGCGGTCACGAACGTGGTCACGATCGTGGTGGGGATGTCGCTGCTGGTCCGCTCCAGCGCGATCCTGGCGCTGATCTTCTTCCTCGCCGCGGTGCCGGTGACGATCATCGCCTACCGCTTCCACCGCTCCTTCTCCGTCCTCTCCCGCCTCTCCCAGGACCAGAACGGCGACCTCGCCACCACCATCGAGCAGTCCGTGCAGGGCATCCGCGTGCTCAAGGCCTTCGGGCGGGGGCCGACGGCGCTCGAGGGCTTCACCGAGCAGGCCGAGGAGCTGCGCCGCACCGAGGTGCGCAAAGCGACCTCCATCGCCCGCTTCGACATGTTCATGTTCATGCTCCCCGAGCTCGCGCTCGGGGTGGCGCTGCTGGTGGGCCTGCACCTCACCGCGGACGGGACCATCACCACCGGCCAGCTCGCCTCCTACTTCGCGACCGCGACGCTCGTCGTCGGCCCCGTGCGGATGCTCGGCATGCTGCTGGGCCAGGCCGTGAACGCGAGCACCGCGCTGGACCGCCACTACGAGGTGATGGACACCGAGAACACGATCGTCTCCCCCGACGATCCGACGCCCGTCGACCCCGCCGCGGCGACCGGCGCGGTGCGCCTGGCGGGCGTGCACTTCCGCTACGAGGACGCCCCCGACCACGTCGGCGACGTGCTCGACGGGGTGGACCTCGACATCCGTCCCGGCGAGACGATGGCGCTGGTGGGCGTCACCGGCAGCGGGAAGTCCACGCTGCTGCAGCTGGTGCCGCGGCTGTACGACATCACCGCCGGAGCGATCCGGATCGACGACGTCGACATCCGCGACATGGACCTCACCGCGCTGCGCACCCTCACCGCGGTCGCCTTCGAGGACGCGACCCTGTTCTCCGACTCGGTGCGGGAGAACGTGCTGCTCGGGGCCGACCCGTCCCTCAGCGCGGAGGACGCGGAGGACCTGCTGCACCTCGCGCTGCGCACCGCGGACGCGACCTATGCCTACGAGCTCCCCGCCGGGGTGGACACCCGCATCGGCGAGGAGGGCATGAGCCTGTCCGGCGGGCAGCGCCAGCGCCTGGCGCTGGCCCGCGCGATCGCCGCGCGGCCGGCTGTGCTGCTGCTGGACGATCCGCTCTCCGCGCTCGACACGAAGACGGAGGAGACGGTCACCGCCCGGCTGCGCGAGGTGCTCGAGGGCACCACCACCCTGATCGTCGCCCACCGCACCTCCACCGTGGCGCTGGCCGACCGGGTCGCGCTGCTGGACGACGGACGGGTGGTCGCCGTCGGCACCCACACGGAGCTGATGGGCAGCTCCGCCCGCTACCGCTGGGTGATCGCCAATCAGGAGGAGGAGCGCCGCCGCGACCAGGACATCGAGACGCTCACCGGGGAGCTCGAGCTCCGCGCCATCCAGGAGGAGGGCCGATGACCACCACCGCACCGCTCGATCAGGACGGCGCCGACGGCGGCGCCCTCACCCCCGAGGAGGCCCGCACCTCCCGCAAGCGCTCCTTCGCCCTGCTGCGCGAGCTGATCTCCCCGGTCAAGGGCCAGTTCGCGATCATGGCCGTGATGGTGGTGATCGCGCAGCTGGCCGTGGTGGCGGGGCCCGCGATCATCGCCCGGGGCATCGACCACGGCCTGCCCGCCCTGCTGGACGGGGATCCGTGGCCGGCCACCCAGGCCGCGGCCCTCGCCGTCGCCGCCGCGATCATCGGCGGCGTGCTGACCTTCGGGTACGTGCGCCAGTCCGTCGTCGTCGGCCAGCGGATGCTGCTCGCGCTGCGACGGAAGGTCTTCCGCTTCACGCAGAAGCAGGATCTCGAGTTCCACGAGTCCTACACCTCGGGCCGGATCGTCTCGCGGCAGACCTCCGACATGGAGGCGCTGCGCGAGCTGCTGGACTCGGGCGTGAACGTCATGGTCGGCGCGTCGTTGTCGATGGTGTTCACGATCGTGGTGATCGTGGGCATGGACCCGGTGACGGGCCTGGTCATGCTGGGCATGCTGATCCCGTGCGTGGCGCTCACGGTGTGGTTCCAGAAGCGCTCGAGCGTCGAGTACCGCGCGATCCGCACCCACTCCGCGCGGCTGATCGTGCACTTCGTCGAGGCGATGGCCGGGATCCGCGCCGTGAAGGCCTTCCGCAAGGAGGGACGCAACCAGGCCGAGTTCGACCAGCTCGCCCAGGACTACCGCGATGCGTCGATGCGCTCGATCAACGTGTTCGGCATCTACCAGCCGGCGCTGCGCGTGCTCGCCAACATCACCATCGCCGCCGTGCTGGTGGTGGGCGGGTTCCGGGTGCTCAGCGGCGACCTGCAGGTCGGCGTGCTGGTCGCGCTCGTGCTGTACTCGCGCCGCTTCTTCCAGCCGATCGACGAGATCGCGAACTTCTACAACGCCTTCCAGTCCGCGGTCGCGGCGCTCGAGAAGATCGCGAACCTCCTGGCCGTGCAGCCGCATGTGAAGGAGTCGGCCGCGCCCACGCCGCTGCCCGCCTCGAGCGGACAGATCGACTTCGAGGACGTCGCCTTCCGGTACACCGAGGACGGCCCGCTGGTGCTGCAGCCGATGGACCTCCACATCCCGGCCGGGCAGACGGTCGCGCTGGTGGGCCAGACCGGGGCCGGCAAGTCCACGGTCGCGAAGCTCATCGCCCGCTTCTACGACGCGACCGACGGGGCGGTGAAGCTCGACGGCGTGGACCTGCGCGATGTGTCGATGCAGGACCTGACCCGCAACATCGTGATGGTCACGCAGGAGGCGTACCTGTTCTCCGGCACCGTCGCGGACAACATCGCGCTCGGCAGGCCCGGCGCGAGCCGGGAGGAGATCGAGGCGGCGGCGCGCGCGATCGGGGCCGACGAGTTCATCGAGAAGCTCCCGTACGGCTACGACACCGACGTGAACAAGCGCGGCGGCCGGGTCAGCGCCGGGCAGCGCCAGCTGATCTCCTTCGCCCGTGCCTTCCTCGCCGATCCGCGGGTGCTGATCCTCGACGAGGCGACCAGCTCGCTGGACATCCCCTCGGAGCGGATGGTGCAGGAGGGGCTGACGAAGCTGCTCGGGCGGCGCACCTCCCTGATCATCGCCCACCGTCTGACCACGGTGATGATCGCGGATCGGGTGCTCGTGGTGCATGACGGGCAGGTCGTCGAGGACGGCTCCCCGACCGAGCTGGTCGCCGCGGGCGGGCGCTTCGCGGCCCTGTACCAGGCGTGGCAGGAGTCGATGTAGGCCACGGCCGGATCCCGTCGCACGACACCGCGAGGCGCTGCCGATCCCGTCCACCGACGGGAGGTGAGCGGCACCTGACCTGCATATGACAGGCCGGGGGCCGCTCACGTCCCTTTCGTGGACAGCCCCCGGGCGGTCGACGACCCCGCGGGCGCCTCGTGACCCACTCCGCACGACGACTGTGCGGAAACTCTGGCGCGCGGGGCCGGCACCGGTTATCTTCCTGCTGTCACACCGATTCCGATCCTGAGGAGAGCCGACCCGAGTCGGCCGTCACCCGCGGATCCCCTGCTCCTCAGAGGTCCCCATGCACACCACCCCCGTCGTGCGCGCCCGATTCCTGGCCGTGCTGCTCGCCGCGCTGATGCTCGCCGCTCCCCTGTTCCTCGCGCCCCCGGCCGCGGAGGCCGCGGTGAAGAAGCCGCTGGACATCGTGAAGGTCCACTACGACCCCACGGGGAAGGACCTCCCGAAGAACTCCGGGTACGTCCGGGAGTACATCCAGGTCAAGAACACCGGGAAGAGCACCCTCACGCTCACCGGGTACACGATCCGCGACAACGGCCCGCAGAAGTACACCTTCCCCAAGGGCTTCAAGCTCGCCCCGGGCAAGACCCTCACCCTCCGCTCGGGCACCGGGAAGAACACCGCCACCACCCTGTACTGGGGCAAGGCGAGCTACATCTGGAACAACACCGGGGACACGGCCCGCCTGTACAACGCCAAGGGCACCCTGCTGGAGTCGTGCAAGTTCCTGAGCGGCGTCAAGAAGGCCACGAAGACGACGGTCCGCACCGACGCGACTACCGCCTACTGCTGAGCTCGCGGCCCTCATCGGGCCCGGCGATGCCGCCGGCCCGCCACGTGCCGCTCCCGCGGCAACCTGGTGGGATCCGACGGCTCCGTCGGCTACGTCGGCTCCGACGGATCCGGCGTCGCGGACTCGCCGACACGCTCCCGCGGGAACGTCACCCGCGCCGGATCTGTCAGATCCCGCCCGCTCAGGCCCCGAGCATCTCCCGCAGCGCGGGAGTGAGCCCCTCGACCTCGACCGGCACCTCGGGCCGGCGGAAGGTCTCCGGCGTGACGAGGAAGCGCTGCTCCTCGACGGGCGGACCGGGGAGCGTGGTGATCTTCGTGCCGTTGTCGACGTAGCCGCAGCCGCGGGACACCGCGAAGGAGGGTGCGTTGCCGACGGCGGCGAGGGACTCGGCGCGCAGCGCCCCGAGGTGGTCGAAGGCGAGCGTCAGCACGGCCTGACGCATGAGCTTGCCGTACCCCTTGCCGTGGACGTCGAGGGTGAGCCAGGAGCCGGAGCTGACCACGCGCCGCTCGGCGAAGCGCGTGGCGGACATGTCCTGGCACCCGATCAGCCTGCCCTGCGTCCACACCCCCATCGGCAGCGTCCACGCATCGGGGCCGATCTCGCTGCGCAGCCGCCACTGGAAGGTCAGCGCATTGCTGACCCGCTGCTCGGGCTCGGCCCGGTACCAGGGGAACACCTGCGGGGACTGCATGTCCTCGAAGATCGGCCGACGGATCAGCGCCGCGTACTCGGGCAGGTCCGCGTCCGCGAGCGGGCGCAGGGCGAGGTCCCCCGCGCGGACGACGAGTCCGAGGGGCGGGAACAGCTCGCCGAGGGCGGGCAGGGCGGCGGGGCTCTCCTGGAAGGGGTGAGTGCTCATCGGGCAAGGGTAGCCAGCCTCTCCGCCCCCGTCAGGCGGATATCCCGCACCGCCGGCGGAGCCCTCCGGCGCCCCGCGCTCCGGGCTCCGCGCTCCGGACTCCGGACTCCGGACTCCGGACTCCGGACTCCGGACTCCGGACTCCGGACATTAGGCTGTGCGTCCATGACGCCCGAGGTGCTCCTGACCGGATTCGCCCCCTTCGACGGGGCGGCGACGAACGAGTCCTGGGAGGCGGCGCGGGAGGCGGTCCCGGCGCTCGTCGCGCGGGGCGTGGAGACGGAGGCGGTCGAGCTGCCGGTCGAGTTCGGCACCGCCTCGGCACTGCTCGCGGACGCGGTGCGGGCGCTGCGCCCCTCGCTCGTGATCGCCGTCGGCCTCGCAGCAGGGCGCTCCGCGATCACCCCGGAACGGGTCGCGATCAACATCCGCGATGCGCGGATCCCGGACAACGCGGGCGCGAGCCCCGTGGACGAGCCGGTGGTGCCGGGCGCGCCCGTCGGCCGCTTCTCCACCCTGCCCGTCAAGGCGATGGTCGCCGCGCTCGCGGCCGACGGGGTGCCCGCCGCGGTCTCCCAGACCGCCGGCACCTACGTCTGCAACGACGTCTTCTACGCCCTGCAGCACCTGCTCGCCACCGAGCCCGCACTCGCGGGGACCCGCGGCGGGTTCGTGCACGTGCCCTCGGCCGACGTCGTCGACTCCCCCACCGCCGCCCGAGCACTGGTGCGAATGGTCGAGGTGGCGCTGGCGACGGACACCGATGTGCGCCTCGCCGGCGGCGCCGAGCACTGAGCGCCCGGCACCGAGCGCATCACTCGGGGCGTTCGACTCGGGGTGTTCGGCTCCGGGCGTATCACTCGGGGTGCCAGGCACAGGGCGTTCGGCTCCGGGCGCATGACTCGGGGTGCCCGGCTCGAGGTGTTCGGCTCCGGCCGTCCGATGCGGGGAGCTCGACGCTGAGCCCACGGCGCCCACCACCGCATCCTGAGCGCGGCCCACATCGCGATCCGCCCACATCCTGCGCAGTGACGCGGTGGAAACCTGGATGCGCACGGGTGTGCACACCCCGCCCGTCCACCACCGACGGCCAAGTTATCCACAATGTTCTCCACAGTGGTGGAGGAATGACACTCCTGTAGTTCTGCACGTGCGAGCGATGTCCCGGGCGTGTCGGCGCCGCCGATCGACCGACCGCGGCGCCCCCGCCGCACGCTCCGCCGTCCCGCCACCTCTTCCCCGCCTGGCCATGTCATTGCAGGTCAGAAAGCCTTTCCCGAGGGATCGAATCGGACATTGCGACGCATTCCGATTCGTCGGCAGGTTCGCACACCTGTCGAGAATGCCTGCGCCGGAGCCGTCGAGCGTGTACCGCGGTCGTCTCTCCCCACTGTTCCTCCACAGTGCACCGGCAGTTGTCCACAGCAAGAGCGCACCGTCCCCAATGCAGTAGCAGGTTGTCCACAACGCAGTCCACAACTGGGGAAAACCACACCGGTGTAGTTCCTCGCGTGTCGTGACGGCACTCTCCCCCGCGGCCTCGGCGTCGGCCCCAGTGCGACCACTCCCGGCCGTCGACCCCAGCGCGAGGACTCCCAGCCGTCGGCCCCGGCGCGACCACGCCCGGCCGCCGGCCCCAGCGCGAGGACTCCCAGCCGTCGTCCTCGGCGCGACGGCGCTCAGCCGCCGCGCACCGACCGGATCAGCCGCCGAGCGCGAGCAGGGCCTTGGCCACCACGAGCGCCACGCACAGCACCACCGCCGCCACGACCAGCGCGCCGTGCACGAGCGAGGAGCGACGGGCGAGGGCCTGCCGGTCCGTGCCCGGGGCGGCCTTGGGGCGCAGCGCATACATCCCCGCGGTGAGCGCCGCGCCGAGCACCAGCCCGCCCAGGTGCCCCTGCCAGGAGATGTTCGGGACGGTGAAGGTGATCAGCAGGTTCAACACGATGAGCACACCGATCTGCGCGACCTGCCCGCCCATGCGACGGTTGACGATGAACGCCGCGGCGAACAGGCCGAACACGCCGCCGCTCGCGCCGACCGTGCCGGTGATCCACGAGGCCCCCATCGGATCTGCCAGGACGTACACGGCGGTGTGGCCGCCGAGCACGGAGACCAGGAACAGGGCCGCGAAGCGTGCGGGGCCGAGGGTCTTCTCGAGGAACTGACCCATGATCCACAGCGCGTACATGTTCAGCGCGAGGTGCAGCACCCCGCCGTGGAGGAAGCCCGCCGTGAGGAAGGTCCAGGGCATGACCAGGGCGCGGAAGGGGGCGAAGATCCCCCACTGCTCGACGATCTGCGGGGCGAGGGTCTGCCCCACGAAGGCGAGCACGCACAGACCGATCAGCGTGTACGTGACGACCGGGGCGCCGCTGCCCATGCGTCCGCCCATCGCGGTGCGCGGGCGGGTCGAGGCCTGCTCCCGGGCCAGCTCCCGCTCGCAGTCCACGCACAGCACGCCCACGTCGGTGGGGCGCTGGCAGTCGGGGCAGGCGGGGCGGTCGCAGCGCTTGCAGCGCACGTAGCTCACCCTGTCGGGGTGGCGCGGGCACACCGGCTGCCCCTGCGGCAGGCCGTCCGGCCCGTCCGGCGGCGGAGGGGCGTCGTCGGCGCTGTAGCCGTAGCTGGGTCTGTCCATGGGTCTCATTCCACCACGGCCCCCTGGAGGAGGTCCGTGCGTCGCGGTCGGGCGATGGGGCTCGCGGCCGCAAGGTCGGAATGGTCGCCGCTCAGCTCACGACGGGGAAGTCGTCGAAGAGCCGCCCGAACCGCCTGTGCTGGGCCTCGCTCACCGGGCGCAGCGGCACCACCTCGAGGCGGCGTCGCGCGCCGGAGCCCTTGGCCGACCAGGTCCCCACGAGCTCGCCGCGACGCAGCGCCGACTTCCTGAACACCCCGTTGTTCCCGGGCACGAGCGCGCGGTGGCGGTCCTCGTCCATCAGGTAGAGCCGATCGCGGTAGCCGAGCACGAGCTCGTCGAATCCGGGCAGCAGCAGCTCCCGCATCGTCTCCTTCTCGAGGGCGGCGTACTCCTCGAGCAGGCCCGGCCGCCAGAACAGGCGCTCCCCGTCCCCGCCGCGGGCGGCGTCGGCACTCGCGTGGAGGCGCCCGTCGGCGTCGGCGAACCCGCTCTCGAGCTCGGCCTCGACCCGCGGAAGCGCGTCGCGCAGCAGACCGAGGGGGAGCTTGGACCACCAGGCGAGGTCCCGCTCCCCGGCGGGCCCGCGGGTGGTCAGGTAGCGGCGCGCGAGCTCGGCAGCGGCGGCGGTGCGGTCGCCGTTGAAGGCGCCCTCGAGATCCCTGCCGGCCGGGAGCCAGGTGCGGGCGAGCACGACGGCGGTCTCGCCCTCGCGCCACGGCCCGTAGCAGGCGTGCCCCATGGAGACCAGCTCGGCCAGCAGGTGGTAGCCGCGACCGCCCGCCCAGGCCAGGCCCGACACCTCCCAGGCCGAGCGCAGCTCGGCCCGCAGCACGCCGCGGCCACCGGGTCCGGAGTGCGGGGCGGCGACCTCCTCGAGCACCTCCCGCCCGCGCTCGACCTGCGCGTCGTCGAGCCCGAGCTGGTCACGCCGCGCGATCGCGGCGCGCAGCGGCCCCTCGACGCACAGCTCGGTGAGCCAGGCGAGCGTGTCCGCGGCGACGGCGAAGACGGTGCCGCGCATGGGATAGCCGCGCACGACCTCGCCCGCGTCGAGCGCGGCGAGCACGGGCCCGATCTCCCCGCCGCTGCGCAGGGCGAGGGAGGAGAGCACACCCGGCAGGTCCTGGCCCTGGCTCGCGGCGAAGCGGCGAGCGATCTCGGCAGGGTCGTCGCTGCGGGACGGGCCGGCGAGACCCTGGGCGAGGATCCGTAGGCCGGCGAGGTGGCGTGTGGTCATGGGACGAGGGTAGGGCTGCGCCTCCGCGAGGACGAGGGCATGGCGCGGTCAGGGATCGGCAGGTGTCGGCGCTCGGCCGCCCCCGGCCCACGCTCGGGCACGGCTGCCGGATCTGCGCTCGGTCACGGCGACCCGGTCTGCGCTCGGGCACGGCCGCCCCCGGTCTGCGCTCGGGCACGGCCGCCCTCGGCCTGCGCTCGGGCACGGTTGCCCCCGGTCTGCGCTCGGGCACGGTCAGTTACTGGCGTGTGGCGTTCCGGTACGGATATATAGCCGTACCGGAACGCCACACGCCAGTACCCGTGCATCACGCCCCCGCAGCAACCGTCCATCGCACCTCGCAGCACCCATCCGCCGCGCCTGCAGCACCTGCCCATCGTGCCCACCTCACCCCGCAGCACCTGAGTATCCCGCAGCACCCATCCACCGCCCCGTCCGCACTGCCCACTGCGCTCCGCGGCACCCGCCCCGCACTCCCCACCCCGGACAGCACGACGCCGCCGACATCGCCGCTGCTGCGGCGACGTCGGCGGCGTCCGAGACGGTGTCGGGGAGAGCGTCGGGCGGCTGCTCAGCGCGCCGGTCCGCTCCCCCGCCGACTCACTTCTCGAGCGAGACCTTCTCGATGACGACGTCCTCGAGGGGACGGTCGCGCATATCGGTCTTGACGCCCTCGATCTCGTCGACGACCTTCTTGGAGGCCTCGTCGGCCACCTGGCCGAAGACGGTGTGCTTGCCCTGCAGGTGCGGGGTGGGGCCGACGGTGATGAAGAACTGCGAGCCGTTGGTGCCCGAGGGGCGACCGGTCAGCGCGTTGCGGCGCTTGCCCGCGTTGGCCATGGCCAGCACGTAGGGCTCGTTGAAGTTCTTCTCGGAGATCTCGTCGTCGAAGGTGTAGCCGGGACCGCCGGTGCCGGTGCCCAGCGGGTCACCGCCCTGGATCATGAAGCCCGAGATGATGCGGTGGAAGACGACGCCGTCGTAGAACGGACGGGTGACCTTCTCGCCGGTCTCCGGGTCGGAGAACTCCCGGGTGCCCTCGGCGAGGCCCACGAAGTTCTCGACGGTCTTGGGGGCATGGTGCGGGAACAGCTCGACGCGGATGTCCCCGTGGTTGGTGTGCAGAGTTGCGAACATGGCGCAATCCTCCCACAGACGCGCCCTGCGCCCCTTACGCGCCCGAGCGGGGGACCCGGCGCGCCCGAGCGGGGGGCTCGCTCGTGCGGCAGCGTGGAGGCTCGCTCCCCGGACCGCGTGGAGGCGGCGCGGGCGGGCGCTCCTCCGCCGCTCCGTCGTCGGCCGCGACGCGCCCCGTCGGCCCCGGTCCCGTCGGCCGGCGCATTCTCGCAGGCCCCCGCCGCGCCTCCCGGCTCCGTGCACACCTCGGCGTCGGCTGTGAGCGCCACGGAGGGATCGCGTTAGAGTTGTGCCACACGGGTCGCGACAGCCCACGTCTGTCCCGGCCCAGGGACCACCGTCGGCCCGACCCGACGGATTCGACCGAAAGGGGAACCCCATGGCGCTTTTCACGAAGCCCGAGGCGAAGAAGGCCAGGAAGAAGGCCGCCAAGGCCGCCGACGCGGCCGGAGCGACCAGCCAGAACGCCCAGAAGGCCGTCGATGAGCTGCAGAAGCTCGCCGCCCAGGTGGGTCCTGTGGTGTCCGAGGGCGCCCGTGAGGCCCGCTCCAAGGCGTCCGACCTCTACGACCAGTATGTCCCCGAGGCGCAGCAGAAGCTGCGCGAGCAGGGCGACAAGCTCTCCCAGAACCTCGGCCCCCGTGCGGACAAGATCCGTCACGACCTCGAGGACGACTACCTCCCCCGCGCCCGCAAGACCGCCGAGACCACCGGCACGGTGCTCAAGGCCGCCGTCGACGCGGCGCGCAAGGAGTTCGACAAGGGCCAGGGCGACATCCGCTCCGCGATCGTCGAGCCGACCCCGCAGAAGAAGAAGGGCCGCGCCGGCAAGGTGCTGCTCATCCTGGGCCTGGCCGCCGCCGGCGCCGCCGCGGGTTACATCGCCTGGCAGAAGACCCGTCCGGTCGAGGACCCGTGGGCCCCGCCCGCGGACTTCGCCCGGGCGCACTACCCCGCCTCCGCGGGCACCGAGTCCGACTCCTCGACCGTCTCGGACACCGTCGGCTCGGCCGACGCCGGCGACGTCGCCTCCGCTCTGAAGGGCGAGGACCGCGCCTCCGACGTGGAGCCCAAGGAGGTCAAGGTCGACTCGGATCCCGAGGCCGCCTCGGCCGACGAGGAGAAGCGCGGCAACCACCGCGGCGACGCCTGAGCCCCACGGCTCGAGCGGGTCGCAGCGCGACCGCGTGACTCCCGTGCACCACGGCGCGGCCCTCCCGTCCCCGGACGGCGAGGGCCGCGCCGTGCGCATGTCGGGGCTCGACGACCCTCCGCCCGCCGCACCATCGTCCGGCGCCGCGTCCCCGCCCGCCGCCTCCTCGCCGGCCACGCCGCCACCCTCGGATCCGGGGGCAGAGCTGCTCACACCGCGCCTGCGCCTCGCCCCGGTCTCCGAGGCCGACGAGGCGGAGCTGTTCGCCCTCCATGCGGATCCGCGGGCCTTCGCCGAGGACTCCACCGCCCCGCTCACCGACCCCGCGCAGATGGCCTGGGTGCTCGCGCAGTGGCGGGAGAGTTGGGCCCGGCACGGGATCGGCCACCTCACGGTGCGGGCGAGGGAGGGCGTGCGACGGCGGACGGGAGCAGGAGAGGACACCGACCTCCCGGTCGGTCTGCTCGGCGTGGTGGGCCTGGTCCCGCTCGCGGGCAGCACGGGGGCGGCGGGGAGTGCGGGCCGCACGGAGAGCGCGGGCCACGACGACGGCCTCGGCGCGACGTCCGGACGCCCTGCCCGGACCGTGCTGAGCGCGTACTGGCGGCTGCGCCCGGAGGTGACGGGCCTCGGCGTCGCGACCGAGGCGATGCTGGCCGTGCTCGAGGCGCTGCCCACCAGGGACCGACGCGAGGCCCACGCCCCGCCTGTCGGTGCCGCCCCGCCTGTCGGTGCCGCCCCGCTCGACGGCACGCACCCGCCCGGCCGCTCAGCTCCGCTCGAGGTCGTCGCGATCACGGCCCGCGGGAACACGGCCTCGCTCGCCCTCGCCTCACGCCTCGGCTTCCGCCGCGCCCCGCCGGAGCGCCCGGTACCCGGCGGACGCGCTGGCGACGTGCTCCTCCTGCTGGACCTGTCGACGAGCGCCTGATCATCCCTGTCCACGGGCCCCTCCGACACAGCCCCGCCGACCCGACCGCGTCGACCTGCCCCTGTCGCCCGCGCACCCCACCGGCCCGGCACCCCCGACCTCACCCCGTCGGCCGCTCACCCCACCGGCCCGGCACCACCGCCGTCACCCCACCGGCCGCTCACCCCACCGGCCCGGCACCACCGCCGTCACCCCACCGGCCCGCCCCTCGCGGAGTGGTTGGTCGGGTACTGGCGTGTGGCGTTCCGGTACGGCGATATGTCCGTAGTGGAACGCCACACGCCAGTTCTCGTCGGCACCCGCCCGCGCGCCCCTTCCGCCGGTCGGTCGGCCAGGCGCGGACGCTCGGCCAGGCACAGCAGTCGGTCGGCCAGGCGCCGTCGCTCGGCCAGGCCCCGACGACGCTCGGGCAGGCACTGCGGCCAGCCGGTCGGGCAGCGCCGTCGCTCGGCCAGGCGGTGAGGCTGCTCGGGCGGGCGCCGCCGTCCCCGGCGCTCCCTAGACTGGCGTGCATGCCCGTTGCGACGCCCGGCCCCGGGGCGGGCCGCTACGCCCCCTCCCCGAGCGGCGACCTGCACCTGGGGAATCTCCGCACTGCGGTCCTCGCCTGGGCGCTCGCCCGTCGCACCGACCGTGCCTTCCGTCTGCGCCTCGAGGACCTGGACCGTGTGCAGGAAGGCGCCGCGGAGCGTCAGCTCGAGGACCTCACGGCGCTGGGTCTGGACTGGGACGGCGAGGTCGTGCGCCAGTCGGCGCGCGGCGCGGACCATGCCGCGGCGATCGCGGCGCTCGAGGAGCAGGGGCTCGTCTACGAGTGCTATTGCACGCGGCGGGAGATCCTCGAGGCGCCGAGCGCCCCTCACGCCCCTCCCGGCGCCTATCCGGGCACCTGCCGTGACCTCACCCCCGACGCGCGCGAGGCGGGGCGCGCACGGATGCGGGAGCTGCGACGGGAGCCCGCGCTGCGGCTGCGTGCCGGGAGGACGAGTTGGACGGTGCAGGACCTGTGGGCCGGGGAGGTCACCGGCGCGGTCGACGATCTCGTGCTGCGGCGCGGCGACGGGGTGGTCGCCTACAACCTCGCCGTCGTGGTCGACGACGCCGCAGCCGGGGTGGACCAGGTGACCCGCGGGGACGACCTGCTCAGCTCCGCCCCGCGCCAGGCCCATCTCGCGCACCTGCTCGACCTTCCCGCGCCCGTCTACGCGCACGTCCCGCTCGCGCTGAACACCGCGGGCGCCCGGCTGGCCAAGCGCGACGGCGCGGTCACCCTGCGGGACCGGCTCACCAAGGGCGAGAGCGCTGCGGACGTCGTCGAGCGGATCGGGGAGTCGCTGGGCCTCGAGGGCTGCCGCTCCGCGGCGGACGTGCTCGCGGCCTGGGACCCCGACGCGATGCCCCGTCGGCCCTGGGTGGTGGACCTCCCGGCCTGATCCGGTTCGCCGGACGGGACGGCGACCCGGACGGGGAGCCCGGCCGAAGGTTGCGGTCGATGGTGCCGGACGGAGCCGCCGGAGGGAGCCGCCGGAGGAGGGGCCGTCGCCGCCGCTACCATCGCACCCCGCTCCCGCGGAATGGGGAGTTCTGCCGATGCGCCTGCGTCGGGGAGTACGTAGGTTCGCGGCATCGACCTGAGCCGTGCGGTCCCGCACCGCCGTCCGGAAGGAGCCCCCGTGTCCACGCACCACCCGGCCGATAACCTCCGCTCGCTGCATTCCCGACGCGGGGCGCTCCGTGCGGCGACCGTCGCGGGCGTCGCGGCCGCCGGCGCGCTGCTGACCCTCGACCGTGCCTCCGCCGCGTCACCGCTCGAGATCCAGACCGGCCTGTGGGGGCTGTACTACTACCACGGCGCTCGGGACGGGGAGATCGGAGAGGTGACGAGGACCGCGGTCCGCGTCTTCCAGGTCGATCGCGGGCTGACGGTCGACGGCGATCCCGGCCCGCTCACCCGGCAGGAGCTGACCGCAGTGGTCCGGGAGGTCCAGGGCGCGGCCGTCACCGTCGTCGACGGCGACTACGGCCGCAGGACCGTGGCCGCGGTGCAGGAGGTCCAGCGCGCCCACGACGGGCTGAAGGCCGACGGTCGCTCGGGGGCGGAGACGATGGCCGCGATGGGCATCACCCGGGTCACCGCGGAGGACGGAGGGGGCCAGGACGGGATCGTCGTCGAGTCCTGGAACGCTCCCATCAGCCGCGACACGGTCATCGCTCGGGCGATGACGTGGGTGAACGCCAAGCGCTCCTCCTCGATGAAGGAGACCAGTCGGGGCCCCGAGGCGGAGAAGCAGTGGCGCAAGGACTGCTCGGCCTTCGTCTCGATGGCGTGGGGGGCGCTGCCGCGGGAGTCCTCCACCGGGTACACCACGACCACCCTCCACCCCGACGCCGGCCGTGGGATCACCGAGGCGATCACCATGGACGAGCTGCGGCCCGGAGACATCCTGCTGATCACCGCAGAGGAGAGAGGCAGGGACCACGGTCACGTCGGCCTCTTCGAGCGCTGGGCGGACGAGGCGCGGACACGGTGGGTGATCCTCGAGCAGGCCTACTCCACCGACGGCACCGCCCGACGCACGATCGGCTACCCCTACTCCCCCGATCCCGCGGGCGCGAAGTACACGCCCTACCGCTACCTGCGCATCACGGACTGAGCCCGCCGAGGGGACGGCGTCTCTCGCACCACACTTCCTACTAAGGGGTAACCACATTCGATACACGGATGTATCGTCGCCGTGTGATGCGATTCCTCCGTGCTGTCCTCACCGCGCTCTCCTCGGCGCTGCACGCCGTCCTGTCCGCGCTCGGCGCCGCCGGCTCCGCCCTCGGACGGGGCACCGCCGCCGCCGGCCGGGGCGCGGTCGCGCTGCTGCCCCGCGAGTGGAAGAAGCCGATCGCGGCCCTGTTCGTGACCGGTCTCGCCCTCGTGCCGTTGATCTACTCGGGCAACATGACCTGGTCCTTCAGCGATCCGAGCAACAACCTCGACCGCATCACCGCCGCCGTGGTGAACGAGGACGCCGGCGCGGAAGCCACCAGCCCCGACGGCGAGGTCACCCACCTCGACGTCGGCGCGGAGTTCACGGACACGCTGCTGGAGAAGGACCAGTCGAACCTCTACCGCTTCGTGGAGGTCTCCCCCGCCGAGGCGCAGCGCGGCCTCGCCGACGGCACCTACGGCGCGACCGTCGTCGTCCCCGAGGACTTCTCGCAGAACATCGCCTCCCTCGGCGGGGACGCCGCGCAGGCCGCCACGGCCATGCTCACCGTCTCCACGAACGACTCGGTCAACTACGTCGGCGGCAACTTCACCAAGTCCATCGGCACCGCCCTGACCGATGCGTTGCGCGGCAGCGTCCTCGAGGAGTACCTCGACACGATCTACGTCGGCTTCACGACGATCCACGACGGGCTCGTCGAGGCCTCCGACGGGGCGACGCAGCTCTCGGACGGCGCGAGCGACCTGCACGACGGCGCCGGGGACCTGAAGAGCGGCAGCACCGAGCTCGCCGACGGCACCGGACAGCTCGTGGACGGCTCCACCTCCCTCGCCGGCGGCGCCTCCGACCTGCACGCCGGGAGCCTCGACCTCGTCGTCGGACTGGACCGGCTCAGCACCGGCGCGGTCACCCTGCGCGACGGGACCGCGACCCTCGACGCCGGCGCGCAGCAGCTCTCCGGGGGCCTGGTCACCCTGGACGAGAAGGGGCAGCCGCTGCGCTCCGGCGCGGACACCCTCGCCGGCGGCGCCGACCAGCTCGCGACCGGCGCGACCGACCTCGCCACCGGCGCGGGGCAGGTCGCCGACGGCACCCAGCAGCTGGACGACACCGTCTCCGCCGCCGCCGACCGTGCCCGCGAGCTCGGCGTGACCGAGGAGAGCGTCCAGGCCACGAGCGACGACCTGGTCACCGCGATCGACGAGCTCGAGCGCGCCGCCGGCGACGTGCCGGGCCGGCTCGCCGCGCCCGTCGAGGACGCCGGGACCCTCGCCACCGCCGCCGGCACTCTCGATGAACGGGCCGGGGACCTCGACCGCGCCGCCCAGGACCTCGACACCGCCACGACCGACCGCAGCGCCGACGCCCGCACGCTGCGGGACGGCGCCGGGACCATCGCCGAGGACGTCACCGCGCTCGACGGCAGCGTGCAGGACGCCTCCGACGCCGCCTCCACCGCCGCGGACTCCGCCGCGACCTCCGAGGAGTCCGCCGGAACCGTCGCCGAGGGGACCGAGGAGCTCGCCGGGAGCGCCCAGGACCTCGCCGCGCGCTGCGCCGACTCGGGCGCCGACGAGGCATTCTGCGAGGAGCTGACGGGACTGTCCGACTCCGCCTCCGGGGTGCGCGACGACGCCGCGACCGCTTCGCAGGACGCGGCGACGGCCTCCCAGGACGCGGTCACCGCCCGCGATCTCACCGCGACCGCCGCGGACTCCTCGACCGATGTCACCGGCACCGCCGAGTCCATGACCGGCGCCGCCGACCGGACCGTCGGCTACCTCGACACCCTCTCGACCACCACCTCGACCCTCGCCCAGGGCACCTCCGACCTCTCCGGCACCACCGGAGCCCTCTCCGAGGACGCCTCCACCCTGCACACCGACCTCACCGGGGTGCGGGATGACGCCGTCTCGGCGGCGCCGTCGGCCGAGCCCGGGCAGAGCGCCTCCGACCTCGCCGACGATCTCGCCGAGCAGGCCCGCACGGCCGCGCTCGCGCTGCCCGAGGCGTATCGGACCCTCGACCAGGGCGCCCGGGACATCCACCGCCTGAACACCGGCGCGCGCGACGTCGCCTCCGGCGCGGACCAGCTCGCCGCCGCGACCGGCACCGCTCGAGACGGCGCCCAGGACCTCGCCACCGGCGTCACGCAGTACACCGACGGGGTGGGCACGGCCCGGGACGGCGCGCAGCAGCTCGCCGACGGCACCGGCACCCTCGTGGGCGGTGCCGGGCAGCTCGCCGACGGGACGGCCGAGGCCCGCGACGGTGCGGCGCAGCTGGCCGACGGCTCCGGCCGGCTCGCGGACGGCGCGGACGAGCTCGCCGACGGCTCCGCCCAGGTGGACGACGGCGCGACGCAGCTCGCCGACGGCGCGACGCAGCTGGACGACGGCGCAGGCCGACTCGACGAGGGCTCGACCGAGCTCGCCGACGGCCTCGCCGAGTCGAAGGACGACGTCCCCTCCTACACCGACGACGAGGCCGCAGAGCTCGCGCAGACCGCCTCCGACCCGGTGCAGATGACCCTCGAGCGCGAGAACGAGCTGAGCCGCTTCGGCGAGGGCCTGGCCCCGCTGTTCCTCGCGATCAGCCTGTGGGTGGGCGGCATGGCGATCTTCCTGATGATGCCGCCGTTCTCCGCCGAGGCGATGGCGCGCGGCGCCGGGCCGGTGCGTCTGCTCGCCGGCGGGCTCGTCCCCGCCTTCCTGCTGGGCCTGGTCCAGACCGCGATCGCCGTGGCCGCCCTGCACCGGCTCGTGGGGATCGGGGTGGATGATCTGCCCCTGCTGTTCGGGCTCGCAGCGCTGACCTCGGCCGTGTTCGTCGCGCTGAACCACGGATTCGGGGCCCTGTTCGGGCCGGTGGGGAAGTTCGTGGCGCTGGTGCTGATCGCTCTGCAGATCTCCGGGGCCGGCGGCACCTATCCCACCGCGACCCTGCCGGAGTTCTTCCAGGCCATCCACCCCTTCCTGCCGATGACTCACGCCGTCGACGCCTTCCGCGGCGCGATCGGCGGCGGCTGGATCGACCCGTCCGGGGACCTGATGTGGCTGGGCGGCTGGCTCGCGCTCGGCGTCGTGCTCGGGCTGCTCGGCGCGGTGGTCCAGCGCCGACGGACCCTGCGCGGGCTCGCCGCCGAGGACGCCGAGCCGGCCACGTCCGCCTGAGGGCCCGGGCCCGGGCACCTGAGGCCCCGGCTCGTCCTCAGCCGGTCCCCGCCCCGGCCCCACGCCGTCCCGGCCCCCTCGGCACGTCCCCGTCCCATCCCCATGCCGTCCCGGTCCCCCCCTCGGCACATCCCCGCCCCGGCCACATGCCGTCCCGGCCCGCTCCTCGGCACATCCCCGCCCTGCACCCGACGCGTCCGCGCGCTCCCCTCGGCTCTCCCGGGGCGGATGGTCGGGTACGGGCGTGTGGCGTTGCGGTACGGCTATATAGCCGTACCGCAACGCCACACGCCAGTTCTCGTCCGCGGCACCCCACCCTGCTCGCGCTCATGCCTCTCCTCTCTGCCACCCGGACACCACCCCGGGGTCGCCGCCCCGTCAGAGGACGCACCGCCCTTCCCCAGATCCCCCTTTCCTCGTTCCCCGTTCCCCGTTCCCCGTTCCCCGTTCCCCGTTCCCCGTTCCCCGTTCCCCGTTCCCCGTTCCCCGTTCCCCTGCGCACCCTTTCACTCGCTTCACCCGCGCACCCCATGCACACGTGGCCGAATGCTCGGCGCCAGGACCTCCCCTCCACAGGCGTCCCCTGTCCACAGCGGCGCAGCCGGCCCCGCTCCGTCGGCGGATCCGAGCTGTACTGGCCCCATGAGGATCCCCGGCATCGTCCACCGATCGGACCTGAGCGCGGTCGGCATCGACGAGGCAGCGCGCCGGCGCTTCCTCCGCCTCGGGCTCATGGAGCGGGTCGGCACCTGGTACGTCCGGAGCAACGCCCCGTCCGACGTCGTCGCGCTGCTCGGGCAGGGAGTGCGTCCCACCTGCGTCAGCGCGGCGCCGCATCATGGGCTGTGGACACCGCTCCATGAGGGTGCGCATGCCTACCGCCCCAGGGGTCTGTCCGATCCCGGGGCTGCTCCGGACATCGTGCTGCACGGCAGCGACCTGCGGAGCTGGCCCGACACCGATCCGGTCGCGAGCCTCGAGATGAGCCTCGACCAAGCCGGCCGGTGCCTGCCCGTCCGCGACGTGGCGATCCTGTTCGAGTCCGCGCTGAACAAGCGCCTGCTCTCGTGGCGCGCGGCGCAGCGGCTCGTCGCGGGCCTGCCGCACTCCCGCCGGAAGCAGTTGGCTCGCCTCTCCCCGCTCGCCGAGTCCGGGACCGAGACCGCCGTGCGCTGGTGGTTCGAGTCGGCGCACGTCCCGGTCACCCCGCAGGTCGGGATCCCCGGAGTGGGGCGGGTGGACCTGAAGCTGGGCGAGAGGTGGATCATCGAGTGCGACAGCGTGCGGTTCCATGACAATCCTCGGCAGTATCACCTGGACCGGGCCCGCGACCTGCAGCTCCAGGCCCATGGCTACTCGGTGACGCGGCTGAGCTGGGAGCAGGTGTTCGTGGACTGGGAGCACACCTCCGCGCGCCTGCTGACGATCCTCCGCCGCCGGGATCACCGCCGATCTCTCGCCTCCTGAGCACGCCGTCACTCACCTCCCCGCGCACCTTGCAGCCGACCGCGCCCCGGTTCACCCTCGCCGGGCAACGACACGGCGTCCTGCCCCGGGCCCGGCAACACGGCCCCGACCCCATCACGGCCAAGCCACGCCTCACCGGCCCCGCAACACCGCCCTTGCCTCATCGCGGCCAGGCCAGGCCACCCCGCACCAGCCCCGCAACACATCGCCCCTGCCTCATCGCGGCCCCACGCCAGCCCGCGCCAGCCCCACCGCCCGCATGCGATACCACAGCCCGCGACCGTGGGACACCGACGCCCTGGCGACGCGGTGGGCGCGACGAGAACTGGCGTGTGGCGTGCCGGTACGGCCATATAGCCGTACCGGAACGCCACACGCCCGTACTCGACCACCCTGAGCGGGGGTGCTACGCACACGGGCACACGCCGGGGTGCTCGGCGCACAGGTTCGTACCAGCGGCAGGAGGCACGCGGGTCCGCACCCGGGGCGGGGGCGCACCGGAGCGGGTCGAAGGCGGCTCCCCGATCAGGCCGACAGCGGCAGTCCCACGGGCACCGCCTGCTCCTCGACCGCCGGGGGCGTGCCCCGACCGAGGGTGCGGATCTCCCACCCGGCCTCGGCCCAGCGCTGCGGGTCGAGGACCCCGCGCCCGTCGACGATCCGCGGTGCGGCCACTCGGCGAGCGGTCTGGGCGGGGTCGAGCTCGCGGTACCGGGTCCACTCGGTCAGCAGAAGGACCAGCTCGGCCTCGTCGAGCGCCCGGTCGAGGTCGGCCTCGAAGCGCTCCTCGCCGAGGCGGCGCACCGCGCCGGCACGGGCCTCGGGGTCGGTGACGACCACGTCGGCCCCGGCCTCGAGCAGACGCGCGGCCACGTCCAGGGCCGGGGAGTCGCGCACGTCGTCGCTGTCGGGCTTGAACGCGGCGCCGAGCACGGTGATCCGTCGGCCGCGCAGGTCGCCCAGGAGCTCCTGGGCGAGATCGACGACGCGGGCGCGTCGGCGCTGGTTGACCTTGTCGACCTCGCGGAGGAACCCCAGGGCCTCTCCCGCGCCGTGCTGCTCGGCGCTCGAGAGGAAGGCGCGGATGTCCTTGGGCAGGCAGCCGCCGCCGAACCCGACCCCGGCGCGCAGGAACTTCGCCCCGATCCTGTCGTCCATCCCGATCGCACGTGCGACGTCGGCGACGTCCGCGCCGGTGGCCTCGCACATCTCGGCGACGGCGTTGATGAAGGAGATCTTGGTGGCGAGGAAGGCGTTGGCGGAGACCTTCACCAGCTCGGCCGCCTCGTAGCCCATCACCAGGCGCGGGGTCCCGGCCTCGAGCAGCTGGGCATAGACGGAGTCCAGCCGGGCCACCTGCGCCCGGGCCGCCGGGCTGTCCGGGGAGGCGACCCCGTAGACGAGGCGGTCGGGCGCCAGGGTGTCCTCGACCGCGAAGCCCTCGCGGAGGAACTCCGGGTTCCACAGCAGCTCCGCGCCGGGGACCCGCTCGAGCTCGGCGGCCAGCGCGCGGGCGGTGCCGGCGGGGACGGTGGACTTGCCGACGACGAGGGTGGGCGCGCCCCGCCGGGCGGGGAGCACGTCGGCGAGCGCCTGGACCGCGGCCTCGAGGTGGCTGAGGTCGGCGCCGAAGCCGTCGGCCCGCTGCGGGGTGCCCAGGCCCAGGAAGTGCACGTCGGCGGCGGCGATCTCGGCGTAGTCCGTGGTGAAGCGGAGTCGTCCGGAGGCCAGTCCGCGCTGCAGGACGTCCTCGAAGCCGGGCTCGTGGAAAGGGGCACGTCCCGCCTGCAGGGCGGCGACGCGGTCTGCGTCGACGTCGAGACCGACCACGTCGTGGCCGAGCTCGGCCATGGCGGCGGCGTGGACGGCGCCGAGGTATCCCACGCCGATCACGGAGATGCGCTGCTGGGTCATGGGGTCACGGTCCTCTCATCGGGGGCGGTGCTCGGGACGAGCTCGGCGAGCAGGGTGCGGACAGCCCCTCGCCAGCGGGGGCGGAAGGCGTACACGCAGGTCAGGCGGGCCGATGCGCTGCTCTCGTAGGCGGCGAGCCGGGCCTGCGGGATGCGGGCGGACTCCGCGGCGGCGTCGATCAGCGCGCGCAGCGCGTCCGCGTGCCCGGCGCTCCAGCGGCCCTGCAGCTCGCGCCAGCGGGCATGGGCGCGGAGGTTCCCCAGGTCGAGGCCGGGGTCGCCCCAGGCGGCGGTGTCCACGTCGAGCAGGGCGGGACGTGCTCCCGCGAGGTGGAGGAGCTGCTTGTCGTGGAGGTCGCGGTGGAGCAGGGCGGGGCGGCGCGGGGCAGGGACGGACTCGAGCGCGCGCAGGGCGGCGTGGACTGCGCACCGCCTGCCTGCGGCGCCGTGCGGGTCGACGGCGGCGGCGCGGTCGAGCCAGGTGCGCAGCACCTCCCGCTCCGCCGCGGGCCCGTGGTGCGGTGCCGTCCCGGGGGCCTCGCCCGCGCGGCGCTGCGCCTCCGCCCAGGCCTCGAGCACGTCCTGCCAGGCGCGATGCCAGGTGCCGTCGGGCAGCGGCAGCGGCTCGTGCAGGGGTGCGCCCTCGAGGGCCGCGAAGGTGACGGTGTCCTCGTCGGCATCGAGCACCTCGGGGGTGCGGAAGGGGCCCTGGAAGGCGCGTGCGCGTTCGATCGCGGCGAGGAGGCGCGGCGCGCGTCCGGGACGGACGATCTTCACGAAGCGCGAGGTGCCGTCGTCAGCTCCGGAACCGGAGCCGGTACCCGTCGCGGAGCCGACGCCGGCGGCGGGGTCGAGGCGCACGACGGCGCGCTTGCCGGGGCGCAGCGAGACGATCCTCGCTCCGGGATGGGCGGCGAGGACGCGGGCGAGGCCGGGCAGGCGCGGGTCCTCGCCCGGGGCGTGGAGGGTGATCTCGCCGCTCGCGGGGTGCAGGCGCGCTCCGCGCAGCGACGGGTCGCCGTCGGTGTCGCGCAGCTCGAGCGGCAGGCCGCGTCCGTCCTCCGGCCAGGCGCGCAGCACCTGCAGGCGGAGGCCGCCGGCCCGCACCTGCTCGGGCACCTCGAGCGTCGCGTCGTCGGGGCCGGCGGGCGTTGTGGGGCGGACGGCGGCGTCGCGCGCGGTGCGACCGGCCGCATCGCTCGCGGCGGGACCGGCCGCCGCACCGCTCCGCACCGGCAGCGGCAGGAGCAGCGGGTCGGCGAGGACTGCGCGCGCCAGGTCCAGGCGCCGCCCGAGCTCCGCGGCACCGCGCGGGTCGAAGCGTCGCACGGGGTCGACGGCGGAGGCGGCGAGGGCGCGTGCGGTCCAGGCCGCGAGCTGGTCGGGCGCGGGCAGCTCGGCGCCGCCGTCGCGGTATCCCTCGAGCAGGGCCGTCCCGAGAAGGGGGTCCCCGTCTGCCATCGCATCGGCCAGCCAGCTGCCGAGGTCCGCGCCGAGGGGTCCGAGGCCGGAGCGGTCCAGGTCGATGATCCGGATCCGCGGCGCACCGCCGCGGGTCTCCACGAGCACCTGGTCGGGGCTGAGGTCGCCGTGGATCAGGCCGCGCGGGGAGTGCCACGGCACGCTCGCGTCGAGTGCACCGGCGAGGTCGTCGACCTCCACGGCACGGTGCGGGAGCAGCTCCCTCAGCACCGCGAGGGAGGACGGCAGGCGCGCCCCGATCCGGGCCGCGGGGAGGGAGGACTCGGCCTCGGCGCTGTGCAGGCGCGCGATCGCGGCCCCCGCGGCCCGGGCGGCGTCGAGCACGGTCTCCGTCAGACCGGCAGCTTCGGCCGACCCCGCCGAGCCGGTCAGGGCCAGGGTCGCGAGATCGCCCTCGCCCCATCGTGCGCTGCGCAGCGCCGCAGCGTCGCGCGAGGGGTGCAGCTCCAGGGTGGGCACCCCGAGGTCCCGCCAGCGCCGGGAGACGTGCAGCAGTCGGCCCAGCGGACGGGCCGCGACGCGCACCACCTGCTCCCCGCCAGGGAGCGCGAGCACCGCGTGGCGGGCAGGGTTGTAGGACAGGACGCGCAGGTCCTCCGCCTCCCCTGCCACGAGCTTCCGCAGCACGCGGTCGATGGATCGCCCCAGCCGCGGATCGGCATCGAGGCCACCGCTGAGCAGGTGGGTGCCCGCCGCGGGGGCGGGATGCTCCCGGACGGGAGCGCCGGTGCGGGAGGCGCGGCGCAGCACGCCGTCGCGTTTGTCGGCCGACGTGGTGAGCTGGGTCCAGCCGACCGCGGCGAAGGGGTCACCGAGAGGGGACGAGGCGCGCGGGGCGCCGTCGGCCGCCGTCCCGGCGCCGAGGCTCACGGCGCCCCCTGCGGTCGGCGCGCCCCCGGCATACGCCTCGTCCTCGGCGGCGGTCGTGCGATGGCCGACGATCACGCTCGCCCCGGGCTTGATCCGCACCCGGCGCGGCGCGACCTCGCGGCCCTGCAGCGCCGTGAGCGCGGCGACGTCCAGCACCTGCGCGGCGCCGGGCAGCGCGGCGTGCTCGGCGAGGAGCGCGACGGCCTCGGCGGCGGCGGGGCCCGGCGCGTCGGGGGTCGCCGCGCCGCGGTCCGGCACGGCGGGGTCCGCCGGCGCGGGCGCGGCCGGCGCGGGCGCGGCCGGCGCGGGCGCGGGGGCGGCCGAGAAGGAGGCGGGGGCGGTCATCGGGACTCCTCCGGAGGATCGACGGGCGTGGGGAGCACGGGCTCGGCGGGCGTGGGAGCCGCCGGGAGCGCAGGGTCGGTGCGGTGCTCGAGCATCCAGCGGGCGTAGCGGGAGTCGGGGTCGGCGCCGAGCTCCTGCGGCGTGCCGTCCTCGAGGATCGCGCCGTCCTCGATCCACAGCACCCGGTCCAGCCCCGCCACCACGGTGGCGTCATGCGTGATCGACAGGGTCGTGCGGTCCCGGGCGAGCTCCCGGATCGAGGCGTTGACCTGTGCTTTCGAGGCCGGGTCGAGGCCGGTGGTGGCCTCGTCGAGCACCACCACGCGGGAGCGTCGGATGATGGCGCGCGCGATCGCGAGGCGCTGGCGCTGCCCGCCCGAGAGGGTGTCGCCGCGGTTGCCGAGCACGGTGTCGTAGCCGTCGGGCAGGGCGGCGACGAACTCGTGCGCGCCCGCACGGCGGGCCGCCTCCTCGACCTCGACGTCGGTCGCGTCCTGTCGGCCGTAGCGGATGTTCTCCCGCACCGAGACGGTGAACAGCACCGACTCCTGGGGCAGGATCGTCACGTGCCGGCGCAGGTCCGACAGGCGCACGCCGCGCACGTCGTGCCCGCCCACGCGCAGCGTGCCCGTGGACGGCTCGGCCAGGCGCAGCAGGTAGGAGACGAGGGTGGACTTCCCGCCGCCGGAGGGGCCGAGGATCCCCACGTGCTGCCCGGCGGGCACCTGCAGGTCCAGGCCCTGGAACAAGGGGCGGCCGTGGCCGTCGGGCGCGGTGATCCCGCGCATCTCGATGCTGCCGTCGCTGCTGCGCATCGGCTCGGGACGGGGCGGATCCGAGATCTCGACCTCCTCGTCCAAGAGGTCCGCGATCCGTTCCCCCGAGGCGCTCGCGCGGGCGATCCGACCGGTGTACTTGGCCATGTCGCGCAGGGGCTTCATCGCGATCTTGAGGTACATGACGAACAGGACCAGGTCGCCGGGGGTCATGGTGCCGCGCAGCACCTGCAGCGATCCGGAGAGCAGCACGGCGGCCTGGGCGATGCCGACGACCAGGTCGGTGGAGCGCTCGAGGCCGGCGGCGAGGCGCTTGGAGCGGACCCCGGCCTTCATCGCCCTCTCGTTGCCGCCGGCGAACTCGCCCGCGACGGTGCCCTCGAGGCCGTAGGACTGGACCACGCGGATCGCCCCGAGCGCCTCGGCGGCGGAGCCCACGAGCGCGCCCTCGCCCTTGCGGGTGCTGCGGGAGGCCTGGACGATGCTGGGCGAGCTGGTGCGCGAGAGGAGGAGGTAGCCGATCGCCGCGACCACGACGATCGCCGCCAGGGAGGGCTGCAGGATCGTCATCACGACCATGAGCACCACCAGGGTGATCACGTTGCCGATCAGCGGCAGCCCCGCCGTCACGGCGACGTCCTGCAGGCGCCCCATGTCGCCGACGAGGCGCTGGGAGGTGTCGCCGATCGAGGCGCGCTGGTGGTAGCGCAGCGACAGCGACTGCACGTGATCGAACACGCGCGTGCGCAGTTCGGTCGCGATCCGGGCTCCCACCAGGGCGAAGGACACGGTGGAGAGGTAGTTCGCGCCCGCCCGGCCGCCGACGACGATCACCAGCGCGATCGCGGAGGCGACCACCGTCCCGGTCACGTCGAGGCCGAACGGGGTGGAGTCCGGCAGCGAGGCGCCGAGGGCGGAGGTGACCGCGTCGATCGCGAACTTGAGGGGCCACGGCTCGAGCACGCGGAAGACCACGTCGGCCAGGAGCGCGAGGAGCCCCAGCAGCACGAGCGCGAGGTGGCGGGGCAGGTGCGGCCGGACGACCCGGAGCGTGCGGCGCAGGGCCGACGGGTCGAGCCGGTCCTTGGAGGGCCTGCGGCGGCCGTCGCCGACGGTGACCGGTCGTGCCTCGTCCGGGCGGACGGTCCCGGAGGACCGCGCCGAGCGGGGGTGCCGGGTGCGGGAGCTGCCCACGGTCATCATGCCGCCACCCCCGCGAGCTCCAGCAGGTCACGGCAGCGGCTCCGCCAGTCGTGCTCGGCCACGGCGGTCTCCCGTGCGGCGCGGCCGAGACGGGCCCGCGCCCCCGGGTCGGCCGCGAGCGCGTCGAGCGCGGCGGCGAGCGCCTCGACGTCCCCGGGCGGCACCAGCACGCCCAGCTCGCCGTTCCGCAGCAGGGAGGGGATGGTGCCGATGGAGGAGGCGACGACCGGCAGCCCCGCCGCCAGGTACTCGTACACCTTCAGGGGTGAGAAGTAGTGGTCGCCGGCCGGATAGGGGGCGACGGCGATGTCGAGGCCGTGGAGCACGCCGGGCACCCGCTCGGGGGCGAGCGCGCCGTGGAGGTGGACCCGGCCGGCGAGGCCGAGCTGGTCCGCGAGCCGCACCAGACGCTCGTGCTCGGGCCCGGTGCCGACGATCTCCAGGCGCAGGTCCCCGGTGGTGCGGGCGAGGGCCTCCAGCAGCAGGTGGGTGCCGTGCCAGGGCTTGAGCGTGCCCACGAACCCGACGGCGACAGGTCCCGCGGCGGCGCGCTCCCCCGTCGGCCGCGGGGTGATGCGTGCGGTGTTCACGCCGTTGGGGGTGACGACCACGCGCTCCGGTGCCGCGCCCTCGGTACGCGCCCACTCGGCGACCTGCGGGGACACGCAGGAGACGACGCGTGCGGCGGCGAGCTGGCGGGCCGTGGCCGCGCGCGCCCCGGCCTCGTCGTGGAGGCTGCGGTGATCGCGCTGCTCGTCGACCAGCGGCGCGTTGACCTCGAGGATCCCGGGTATCGCAGGAATCGTGGCACCGTCCGCCGGAGCGGCGAGACGGGCGAGCACGTCGGAGAACAGGGAGTAGCGCTCGTGGGCGAGGTCGAAGCCGCCCGCCGCGATCTCCGCGGCGATGTCGGCCGCGGCCGCGGCGACGGCCGCCTCCCGCTCCGGCCCGCTCCCCCTCGGAAGACGGCGGCGGCGCACGTCGAGGTCCGCGAGGTCGTCGGGGACGTGCTCGTCGGTGCGGGTGCAGAACACGGTGACGTCGTGGCCGTCGGCGCGCAGCGCGCGGACGACCTCCTGGACGTGCACCGAGGCACCCTTGGTGCCGAACACCCCGATGCCCGGGTCGAGCAGGACGTAGGCGATCCTCATGGTCAGCTCCTGGCGGCGGTCGGGACGAGCGGTGCGGGGGCGTCGGGCCCGTCGATCGACGCGGCTCCGTCGGGCGACACGGCCCCGTCGGGCGACGCGCCGTCCCCGGCGGGCGGCCCGCCCGCGACGAGGGCGCGCAGTCGGGCGGCCTGCCCGGGCGAGGCGTACTCCTGCTCGATGAGGGCGCGGGCGGCGCCGGTGAGCCGTCGCCGCTGCTCCTCCCCGTCGGCCGCGGCCTCGCGCAGCGCGGCGACCAGCGCGCCGGTGTCCCCGCAGGGGATCAGGCGGCCGGTCTCCCCGGTGCGGATCACCTCGCCCACCGCGGTGACGTCCGCGGCGATGCAGGGGATCCCGGTGGCCATCGCCTCGAGCAGCACGGTCGGCAGCCCGTCGGCGTTGCCGTCCTCGGCGATCACGAACGGGGCGGCGAAGAGGTCCGCCTCCTGCAGCAGGGCGCGCACCTCCTCCTGGGTGCGGGGGCCCAGCAGGGACACCCGGTCCTCGAGGTCGAGGGAGGCGATGCGGGCGGCGAGCTCCTCCCTCAGCGGTCCGTCGCCGACGATCTCGGCGGTCATCGGCACCCCCTGGTCGCGCAGGGCCGCGATCGCGTCGATCAGGTGGGCGAAGCCCTTCTTCTCGACCAGGCGGCCCACGCCCAGCACCCGAGGCACCCCGCGCACGGCCGGGCGCGGCAGGTAGGGGAAGCGCTCGAGCTCGAGGCCGTTGCGCACCAGGTGCAGGCGGGAGGTGGCCCGTGGGAAGCGGACGCGCAGGTGGCGGAGGTTGTACTCGCTGATGGTGAGGGCGTGGTGGGCGCCTGCGAGCTTGCGCTCGAGGTCGGCGTCCTCCACGTCGCGGTGGAAGATGTCCTTCGCATGGGCGGTGAAGGAGTAGGGCAGGGAGGCGATCGACCCGGCCAGGCGGGCGACCGTCGTGGCCAGCGAGGCGAAGTGCGCGTGGAGGTGGGTCAGCCCGTGCTCGCGGGCCAGGCGCGCGACCTCGAGCGCCTGCTCGGCCTCGTCGACCTCGGCCGCGATCAGCTCGGGCAGGGCTGCGGCGGCGCCCTCGGCGAGGTCCGGGTCCGCGGTCGCCGCACGCCAGATCTCCCACAGCCGGCGTGGACTCGCGGAGCGGCCGACGGGGATCACGGGGGCCCGGACCCGGGCGAGCTCGGGATGGAAACGCGCGTCGGTGGGCGGTCGCAGGGAGAGGATCACGATCTCCTCCCCCGCGGCCTCCCGGGCCAGGATCTCGGAGACGATGAAGGTCTCCGAGAAGCGCGGGTACATCTTCAGGACGTATCCGAGTCGTCGGGGCTGGTCAGACGACATGGCGGTGCACCTCCGAGAGAGCAGGGCGGGGACGGGGAGCGGGCTCGTCGGCGCGGCCGGGCGCGGGGTCCTCGGCGCAGTCGCGGGCGAGCTCGGCGGCGGCGCCGGGAGCCGCAGGGGTGAGCAGCGCGGCGGCGAGGCGCGGCACCACGGCGAGGCCGTCGAGGTCGAGGCCGGTGCGGGCGGTGCGCCCGGTGACGGCGCGGGCCCACCAGGCGGTGAGGTCCGCGGGGGCGAGGTCCTCGAGGCGTCGCGTCTCGAGGGCGCCGACGGCGGCCAGGGCCTCGGCGCGGCGGGGCTGCTCCTGACGGCGACGGGTGCGCGGGACGACGAGGGCGGGGGTGTCGGTGTCCAGCAGCTCCGCGACCGTGTTGTACCCGCCCATGCACAGCACGGCGGCGGCCTCGGCGATCAGCTCGGGGACGTCCGGGGCGGCGCGGACCACGGTGGTGCGCGGGCCGGCCATCCGTTCGAGCGCCTCGAGGTCGGCGGCGGGGATCTGGGGTCCGGTGATCAGCAGGTGGCGGTGCCCCTCGGGCACCTGCGCGGTCAGGGCCAGTCGGGCGAGGTCCGCGCCGTCCGAGCCCCCGCCGAGCACCGTGAGCAGGTACGGGGGCGGCGGAGCGGGCGCCGTGCTGCCCGCGCGACGGGGCCGCGCGGGGGGACGGCCGCGGGAGAGGTAGCCGGTGGGCTCGGCGAGGCGGGCCAGGGGGCCGGGCAGCTCACCGGTGCGGCGCGGGTCGTAGACCCGGTGGTCGCCGTAGATCCACACCGCGTCCAGCAGCGAGGCCACGTGATCGGCGCCCCCGAGCTGCTCCCACTCCGACAGGACGGCCCGCGGGGTGTCCAGCACCTCGCGCAGCCCGAGGACGATGCGGCCGCCGCGTCCGCGCACCGTCTCGAGCACGGGCAGCAGCTCGCCGTCGATGCCGAAGGGGTGCCGGTCCACGATCAGCAGATCGGGGTCCAGCACCTCCAGCGCCGCGGAGATCACTCCGCTGCGCAGGTCCCTCAGCGCCCGCGGGTCCATGCCCAGGCGGCGCGGGGTCCAGCCCTGCCGGCCGCGGGTGAGGCCGGGCAGGATCAGCCAGTCCCAGCCCTCGGGGAGGGGGTCCCGGCCGGCGTCGGGGTGGCCGGCCAGCAGCAGGCCGCGCACGGTGGTGTCGGTGAGGGCGGGCAGCTGCGCGGCCAGGGCGTGGGCGAGGGCCCGATTGCGGCGCGCGTGCCCCAGCCCCACGGAGTCGTGGGAGTAGAGCGCGATGGTGGTCTCCGCCATGGTGTCCGCCCTTCCGATGCGAGATGAACACCGGAAGACTGGTGGGTGGCGGTGAGGTCACGATGAGCCGACCATGAGGAGATCCTCAGAGTCGCGGGGAGGGACCAGCTCGCGGGGGCGGGCGGAGTGCGGGGGACAGCGTGGTGCGGGGGCCGGCGGAGTGCGGGGGGGGGAGCGGACGAGAACTGGCGTGGGGGGGGGGGGGGGGGGGGGGGGTTGGGGGGGCCGCCCCGCCCC